>SXGU01470018.1_pt1 | contig 54158 bp, 54 predicted proteins | sample 3174531 | NCBI WGS metagenome assembly SXGU01 (sample SAMN11356863, study PRJNA531348) | freshwater metagenome | isolation source: freshwater sample F1-140 | place: China: Fuxian Lake, Yuxi | collected 2017-12-25 | reverse complement strand
TTGAAGCGGTGGATTGTGCCGTCGTCCAAATTCCACGCGATTACCCCGCGGCAAGTTCCGTCCTCATCCATCAGCAAATCAGTGGCGAAATATTCAATAAAAAACTGCGCTTTATGGCGCAGAGCCTGCGTATATAGCGTGTGCAAAATCGCGTGACCAGTTCTGTCCGCTGCCGCGCAGGTGCGCTGCGCTGTGCCTTTGCCGTAATCGGTGGTCATGCCGCCAAAGGGGCGTTGATAGATTTTGCCTTCTTTTGTGCGCGAAAATGGAACGCCATAATGCTCCAGCTCAATCACCGCCGCCGCCGCATTTTTACACATATACTCAATCGCGTCTTGATCGCCAAGCCAATCCGACCCCTTGATGGGGTCATACATGTGCCAACGCCAGTCATCCTCGCCCATATTGCCCAGAGCTGCGGAGATGCCGCCTTGCGCCGCCACTGTGTGGCTGCGGGTTGGGAAAACCTTGGTGACACAGGCGGTGTTTAAGCCCGCCGCCGCCATGCCAAATGTAGCGCGAAGGCCCGCGCCACCAGCACCAACAACAACAACATCGTGATAATGATCAATAATTTTATAAGCCAATTTATTGTTTGTTGTCATATTGCTACATCCAGAAAATGAAGTTTTAGAACGGCAATTATGCAAAATGCCGCCGCCGCAAAGCAGAAAAAGCTATTGAAAAGTAACGCGAAATATTTAAGATACGGGCTGTGTATATAATCCTCAACCACCACTTGCAAACCAAGCTTGGCATGGAAAAACAGCGCGAACAACATAAGCACCATTAGCAAAGCGTTCACTGGCGAGGAAAACCAATGCGCCACCACAAAAACATTGGGCGACAACATAACCGAAACCACCGCGCTTAAAAACCACAGCAGCAAAGGAATAAGTGCCACCGCCGTTACCCGCTGAAACCACCAATGCGAAACACCAGTTTTTGCCGAGCCAAGCCCGCGAGCTACGCTCAATTTACTACGAAAATTCAATACATTACTATTCTTCATAATTATAAAATCCCCGCATTATGATAGGCGATAGCGAAAACTGCTAGACTAGAAATAATTGCACAAATTACCGATAAAACCCCAGTTTTATTGACGGTTGGAATATCAAACCCCTTGCCCATATCCCAGAAAAGATGGCGAATTCCATTGAATAAATGAAGGAAAAACCCAAAAGCCCAGCCAAAAAGCGCGAGCCGCCCTTCAACGCCAGATAAAAAATCGCGTAGCACTTGATAATGCTCTGGAAAATACGCGACAACGCAGATGAAAGCAATCAGGAGCAGCGTCCCAAAATACAGCATACAGCCAGTTATACGGTGTAGAATGGACAGAACCGAGCTAATTTGCGGGCGATAAATGGTAAGATGCGGAGATAGCGGGCGGGGAGAGCTGGACATAATTATAAGTTCCCATCAAATAATAAAAAACATGATAATCTGTATAACGCGGGCAGAAAAAAAATCTAGCATAAAAATAGCAAAAATAGCATTGTGTTTTTTTCTAGGCAGGTTATATTGCCTCTTAAGGAATACGGGGTGATGGTATTTGTCCTGTCGCGCTTCAGTAATTTGTTAGAAAGCGCGATGGTGGAGCTAAAAATGCTGTTGTTCTCGCAAGTTTTTTATTAATTTTATAAATTGTGACCTCACGGTTCTAAAGCTAGTTATACATCTTATGGGTTTGTTTTTTATAAGTTTTTCACCACATACTATTTCGCACCCCTTGTTTTTTCATGGGCGCGGAGGTGCTGATGCTTGTTCGTTTGAATGCTGCCTATCTGAAACTTAAACGCTGCTAGAATTCTGTGAGGCGACCAAAAAAGGAGTCGCCACATGGCTAAAAGAATGCTGATAGATGCTTTGCACGCCGAAGAAACCCGCGTTGCTATTGCTGATGAATCCCAGATTTACGATTTTGATTTCGTAAGTACCGCCAAAAAACAACTCAAAGGCAATATTTACCTCGCGAAAATCACGCGGGTTGAGCCGTCTTTGCAAGCGGCATTTGTTGAATATGGTGGGGGAAAACAAGGGTTTTTGCCCTTCGCTGAGATTCACTCTGACTATTACCAAATCCCCATTTCTGACCGTATTAAACTTATGGAAGAGATGGCGCGGGAAATTGAAAATGCCAGTTCAATTGATGATGCAATTGACGCTGTGGCGACTAGCGTCAGTGAAACTGAACATGCTGCTGAAACGCAAGAAGCTGATTTTACAACGGAAAATCAAACCACCAGTGAAGAAATCAAGGCGGGAGAAGAAGCCGAACGCCCAGCCTATCTAACCCAAGGCGCAATTGATATTTCAATCAGCGAAACCCTTCCTTTTGTTGAGTTAAGCAACGAGCTAGCCCCAGCAATTGAAACCATTGAAATTCCAACTCAAACCGCTGAGCAATCAGAAAATATTTCCGACAATTCGAGTGATAATTCAGCCTTGAATTCTAACGAAACCTCTGGCGATGCCGCTGTCAATAATGTCGAAGCGGCTGATGAAGCTGTGGAAAATGTTGAAACGGTTGAAACTGCTGCAATTGCTAGCAATGACAGCGATATTGCCCCAAATGATGAGGAACGCGAAAACCGCCACAAGCGCAATCTATTCATGCGTCGCTATAAAATTCAAGAGGTTATCCGCCGCGGGCAAATCGTCCTCATTCAGGTTATCAAGGAAGAGCGCGGCAATAAAGGCGTGTCGGTTACCACCTATTTGTCGCTGGCTGGTCGCTATTGCGTGCTGATGCCCAACTCACCGAAAGACGGTGGAATTTCTCGTAAAATCGCCAGCGCGGAAGACCGCAAACGCCTTAAAGCCATCTCCACCGAGTTCCGCCTCGCCGAGGGTATGAGCGTCATCATCCGCACAGCTGGCATGGACAGAACCCGCGCCGAAATCAAGCGCGACTTTGATTATCTGGTGAATTTGTGGAATGCCATCCGTGAAGACACCTTAAAATCCAACGCTCCCGCCCTTATTTACGAGGAAGGCGACATCATCAAACGCGCCATCCGCGACCAATATAGCAACGACATTGACGAGGTAATCGTTGAGGGTGAAACAGGTTTCAAATCTGCCCGCGAATTTATGAAATTGCTCTCGCCGAGCCATGTCGCAAAAATCAAGCAACACACCTCCCCTACCCCGCTTTTCTACACCTATGGCATTGAAGAACAACTGCTTTCTATGCATGAGCCAGTGGTAAAAATGAAATCAGGCGCGTATTTGGTGATAAACCCTACCGAAGCTCTTATTTCCATTGATGTTAATTCGGGCAAGGCAACGGGTGAGCGCAATATTGAAGAAACCGCACTACGCACCAATCTGGACGCCGCCGCCGAAGTGGCTCGCCAGCTGCGCCTACGCGATCTTGCTGGTTTGGTGGTGATCGATTTTATCGACATGATGGAATCGCGCAATCGCCGCGCTGTGGAAAAAATGCTCAAAGATTCCCTGAAAAATGACCGCGCAAAAATTCAGCTTGGGCGCATCAGCCCGTTTGGTTTGCTGGAAATGTCGCGCCAACGCTTGCGCCCGAGCATTTCCGAAACCAGCATGAGTGAATGCCCACATTGCCTTGGTCGCGGGATAATTCGTTCTAATGAATCCATGGCAATTCAGGTTATCCGCGCCATTGAAAAAGAAGCGGGCAGCGGCAATGCCGTTACCATTCGCGTAATTGCGCCACAAACCATCGCACTCTATATGCTCAATAGTAAGCGCGACGCCCTGCGCGAACTGGAAAATCGTTACAGCGTTACCATCCAGATTCTGATTAATACCGAGCTAACCGCTTCCGAATTCAACATTGAGAAAATCCGTAAATCACAGGGTGGTGAGCGCACAGAACGGGCGGACAGACCAGAGCGCAACGACAATGACCGCCGTCCGCCGCGTCGTGAACGCCCAGAGAGACAAGAGCGAGCCGAACGACAAGACCGTCAGCGCAATGTAGAAACAACAGCTTCCGAGCCAGAAATAGCAGGTGGTGAAGCGGTTGCGACAGAAGCGAGCGAAGGTGAAGGCGCACGCAGAAACCGTCGTCCGCGGCGTCGTGGCGGGCGCGGTCGTGATGCTCGCCCGAATAATAATGGCACTGTTGAAAATCAAAACAGCGATAATGTTATTGATTTTCCACAAGAAAATCCCGAAACTTCTGAGGCAAAACCACAAGAAGAAAACCGCCAACCGCGGGAAAGAGCGCAGGAAAGAACCGATAGAGGTCGTCGCAAATGGCGTGATCGTGGCGATGCGGCAACTGCGGAAACGAAGGCTGACGATGCGCCAACCCGCTGGGATGGTGGTGCGGCGGCGATGGTTGATGGAGCGGTTCTGCCCGCCTTTGCGACGGATGCTCGCCCTGCGGCGATTCCTGCGCCGCCAACCTATAAACCGTTTCATGACCATAAGCCAGAAACAGTGGCGCAGTCCACTGAGCCTGCAAAATCAGAGCCAGCATCCCCGCCAAAACGCGGCTGGTGGCAGAAGATGATCAGCTTGGACGATTAGAAAATATTTATAAAAATCCTATGGCTTGTCACCCCGCATTTATTGCGGGGTCTGGTTAAAAATAAGAGAAAAGCTATACTTTTCTTCCCAGATGCCGCAACAAGTGCGGCATGACAATAATGTGTCTGGTGATAGCCCAAAAGTGACCGTTATCAGCCCGCTGATAGCTGTATATGGACACAAAATTGAGCCGCTAGTTCACTGTAGACACCGCCTACGCGGAAAATATTTTGCCTGAATAAACCCGACATACAGCCCTAAAATCGGCGTTTTTTGTCCCTAAAAGTACCGCTTTTTACTTTAAGTTATTGAAATAAGCGTTTGATATTTCTGAATTCACAAAAATTATTTTCGGTATTTTTTGCATTTTTATTATGCCTTAATTTTTTTGCATTTTCCCACTTCCCGACCAATTCAACTGGATATACCATCGGAATGTGAACAACGAATATTTTCAAGGAGATTATTTATATGCGAAAAAAAATTAAGTGAGTGGCAATTCCACAATATGCCCATCACGATAAGCCCAGCCACAGCCAAGCCTTTTCGCTTCGTCATCACCGCGACCATATTCGCTTAGAGCATGAATTATGACAAATCCCTGCGCCTGTAATTTCTCTGTTTCCCGCGCATATATTCCGTCGCTAACAAAAATGCGTTTTGCGCGTTGTGGCTGTGGCAAAATATCAATGAGGTTTTCGACATATAGGGTAAAACCTGTTGCTTCCGTGTCCTCGCTCGCGCTTGCACCTTGAATTTTATAGCGACCACCGCGCCCAACTTCTGAGGATACGCCATCAACAAATATCGAAAAACCAATACCAGAATGATAGCCAGCCCCACGATTTTCCGTTGCATCAATGGTGATTGCCCAATCCGCGCTGCCCCGTGTTTTCAGAATATCAACAACTTGGCGTAAATCCGCACATTCCCTGCGCGCACTATCTGGCAAATCCAGCCGTTCAATCGCCGCCAGCGCGACTTCCGCCGCTCCCGCGCATTGCAACAAACCAATCAGCGTATCGCGGTATGAAAACTTCATAGCACGAATGCTGGAAACATCCTTATGCGCAATCGCGCTCAGTAAATCACGCAGTTGCCCTTCCTCCAACCTTTCCGCCGCCAGCAACGAACCAACAAGACTAGGCAGATTAAGATCAATGGAAATTTTAGCAATACCAGCCTTATGCAACGCTGTCGCTGCAACGATAATCACCTCGCCGTCCGCCTCCGCACTGCTTGCGCCAATCAGCTCAATGCCTGCCTGATGAAGTTGGCGGTTGTTTTTTAGCTGCTCGCCATTCATCCGCATAATCAGCCCGCTATAGCAAACACGAAGCGGGCGCGGCGCATGAGAAAGCCGAGAAATGGCAATGCGGGCAATCTGTAGCGTTATATCAGCGCGAATGCCCATAACCTTGTGGCTACTAGAATCCATAACGCGGAAAATCTGGCTGCTAAGGCTGCTGCCCCTGCCCGCCAGTAAATTGTCGCTATATTCCAGCAATGGCGGCGAAACTTGCTCATAGCCATAGCTCTCAAAAACACTGAGCAAAGCGTGTGACAACTCCGACTCCTGCCGCGCATATGGCGGCAAAACATCATAACAACCAGAAGGCAAAAGCGGCTTAACCATACAACATCTTTCAATTTTAAGCTATTCCAGCCAACTAATAGCCAAAAAATACTTATTAAACAAGCATTCTCTTAGGTTATGTTGAGTAATTCTACTAATAGCTTGCTGCAAATCGCAGTTTCATGCGCGTGCCAAAGCTCATGTACACAAAATCCACAAGTGGGATTTTGTTTTTTAAGGAACAAATCCCACTTGTGGATTTGTTACATACACTCCGCTACGGTTCTCGGAAACCACCATATTGGCTTCGCCGCCCTTCGGGTCGCTTGCGCCATAGCGAATTTCTGGGCAGAATTTAAATCTAACCGCTGCTTCGCATCAGGCAAAAGAAAAATGTGCTGGTGCATAAATTCGTGTGATAAGATACAATTGAAGCAAAAAAAACCAAACAAGAGATCTACTCAAAAACGATCAAATAAATCAACCTTACGGTCCTAAAAGATGATGACTTGCTAAAGCTGCTTTCGCTAGATATAAATAGCGCAATTATAAAGTGGCATAAGGGAACAAAAATATGGCGTGGGTGTGGGATATTAAGATTACATTTCTGTTACTAAAAAAAGGAACAGGAAAAACAACTGATATAAAAACTGCGTAAAAAAGAAAAATATAAAGAAACCTGCTGCCAAGAAAATAATAAAAAATGCTAAATAAACAAATTGTTAAACGAATTATAGATATTTGCGGTGCAGTGGTGGGGCTAATAATTCTAAGCCCTGTTTTGCTGGCAGTGGCTATTATAGTGCGCCTGACTATGGGCAGCCCTATAATTTTTACCCAAATCCGCCCGGGATTAAACCAAAAACCATTCAAAATAATGAAATTTCGTAGCATGAAAAATGCAATGGATGATAGCGGAAAACCACTAAGTGATACTGAGCGACTAACAAAATTTGGCGAAATAATGCGCGGACTTAGCCTTGATGAATTGCCTCAACTTATCAATATATTAAAAGGCGATATGAGCATCGTTGGTCCGCGCCCTTTACTCTTTGATTTTTTTCCATATTATAGTGAAATTGAAATGAGAAGACATGAGGTTAAGCCTGGAGTTACGGGGTTAGCACAAGTCAACGGACGTAACAATCTCAATTGGGACGAACGCCTACAAATGGACATAGAATATGTGGATCATTGGAGCATCTGGCTGGATATAAAAATCATTCTGAAAACTGTTCTAGTGGTTTTAAAGCGTGATGGCGTAAAAACTGATGGTCATGCAACATTTTTACGGCTAGATGATTATCGGAAGAATAAAATATGATTTACATCAAGGTGTTTTGGTGAGCATAACCCAACTAAAAAAATGGCTAAAAATCCAAGATAAACTGTGGTTTACAGGCTACATTGCAACCATTGTCTTGCCATTTGGTTTGATTTTTAATCGCGGAGTTGCAGAAGCTTGTGTTGCCATAGTTGGCGTAACGTTTTTAGCAACCTCTATTCGCGACAACAAATGGAACTGGCTATGTGATCCAGTCACAAAAATTGGGTTGCTAGCATGGGTTTGGCTGTTGTTTGTCTCAATTTTTGCACAAAATATTTCAGAATCTTTTGGCGTTTCGATAACATGGATACGTTATCTTTTGATTTATGCCTCACTTAAGAATTGGATTTTAACTCGTTCGGATGCTATTTGTAATCTTGGTAAAATCTTAGCAATTATATTACTTTTTGTGATTGTTGATACTCTATGGCAATATATTTTTGGTGTGTCTATAACTGGGAATTTGCGAGATATTAGCGGACGACTTACAGGACCACTTGATAATGTAAAAGTAGGAATTTTTATGGCAAAAATGCTGTTTCCTATTATTGGCATATATTTGTTTTTTGCTTCTGTTAAAGAAAATAAAATAGAAATCATAGGCGGTATTTTTTTGTTGATTATGTCAATATCAACAATTCTTCTAACTGGCGAACGCACCGCCTTTGCCAGCACAATGATATCTCTACTTGCAGGAGCTTTTTTGCTTGCTATTACTGAAAGAAAGCTAACTAAAACCATATCTATGGTTGTTTTCATAATAATTATTGAATCTATATTTCTGCTTAAAACTCAAAGCCATGTGCAAGGGCGTTCACATCAATTTTTTGATGTGATTTCCAACTATTTAGCTTCGGAATATGGACAATTGCAAAAAGCAGGAATTATTATAGGCTGGGAACACTTGCAAACTGGCGCAGGACTAAAAGGATTTCGTGAACTTTGCCATCAATTATTTGTTTCTGGCGTGATAACCACAGAAAATTTGCATCCGCATAATTTATATATAGAATGGTTTGCAGAAACAGGTATTATAGGGTTTTTGTTGTTTACAAGTCTAGTTTTTTGCCTTTTTTATAAAACATTTAAGGCATTCTTAGCAAGCAAAGGAATAGAACGATTGCTTCCCATATTTGCCATCTCAACACTAATAGTAAATTTCTTTCCTTTCATGCCTACACAAAGTATTTTTTCCAACTGGTCAGCAATTCTTTTATGGTATTCAATAAGTGTTGCTATGGCATCAATGAATGTGATAAGTGAAAAAGAAAATAAAAGAAAATAATATAACTTTCAGATAATACAGAATGAAACTTTCAGAAATAAAACTTGCCATTATAGGGTTAGGATATGTCGGTTTGCCACTGGCTGTGGAGTTCGGCAAGAAGCGTTCAGTCATTGGTTTTGATATTAGTAGTGTGCGTATTACTGAGCTAAAATCTGGGCATGATCATACGCTGGAAACTTCACAAAACGAGCTTAAAGAAGCTAAATTACTAACATACACCATGAATATAGAGGATTTGCGCGAGTGCAATTGTTTTATCGTAACAGTGCCAACGCCCATTGATGAGTATAAACGCCCTGATTTAACACCACTTATCAAAGCCAGTGAAACCATTGGCAAAGTGCTTAAGGCTGGTGATATTGTGATATATGAATCAACAGTTTATCCCGGTGTGACGGAAGAAGATTGCGTGCCGATTCTGGAGAAGTTATCAGGGCTTAAATATAATGTGGATGGTGGCTTTTATTGCGGATATTCGCCTGAACGCATTAATCCGGGGGATAAAGAGCATAGAGTAACCACCATTAAAAAAGTCACTTCGGGTTCTAATCCGCAAATTGCTGATTTAGTTGATGATCTATATAACGAAATTGTAACTGCTGGAACACATAAAGCTCAATCAATTCGGGTAGCAGAAGCAGCAAAAGTTATTGAAAACACCCAGCGTGATTTGAACATTGCGCTTATCAATGAGCTTGCGATTATTTTTAATAAAATGGGCATTGATACCGAAGCGGTTTTGCAAGCTGCGGGTAGTAAATGGAATTTCTTGCCATTTAGGCCGGGTTTAGTCGGTGGGCATTGCATTGGGGTTGATCCATATTATTTGACGCATAAAGCACAGGCGATTGGCTATCATCCCGAAATCATCCTTGCAGGGCGCAGGCTTAATGATGGCATGGGAGCTTATGTTGTTTCGCAATTGGTAAAAGCCATGACCAAAAAAGGCTTGCAAGTAGCTGGTGCAAAAATTTTGCTAATGGGGCTAGCGTTTAAGGAAAACTGCCCTGATTTACGCAATACACGGGTGGTGGATATTGTAACGGAGCTAAAAGACTATAACTGTCATATTGATATTTTTGACCCATGGGCAAATGCGGATGAGGCAAAAAAAGAATATGGATTACAACTGACAAAGAATCCTGAAAAGGAAACATATGACGCAATTATTATAGCAGTTGCTCATAAGCAATTTAGAGATATGGGCAGTGCTATTATACGTTCTTTTGGTAAGACAAGATCCATAGTCTATGATTTAAAATATATTTTATCGAGTGAAGATGCGGATTTAAGATTATGAATAAGTATGCAGAAGTCTTAAAAGATTTATCAGAAGCTCCTAAACGGTGGCTGGTAACTGGATGTGCTGGCTTTATAGGAAGTAATTTGTTGGAAAGTTTACTCAATGCCAATCAGAAAGTGGTAGGACTGGATAATTTAGCAACAGGTTATCAACATAATTTAGATGAAGTCAAAAATATTGTTACACCAGAGCAATGGGAAAATTTTGAATTTATAAATGGTGATATTTGCGATTTAGAAGCTTGCAAAAAAGCAGCTAGAAATATTGATTTTGTTTTGCATCAAGCGGCAATTGGTAGTGTCCCTCGCTCTATAGAAAATCCAATTTTTACTAATGAAAATAATATTACTGGCTTTTTAAATATGCTGGTGGCAAGTCGTGATGCAGGGGTGAAGCGTTTTGTTTATGCGGCTTCCAGTTCTACTTATGGTGATCATGCAGGTCTTCCTAAGATAGAGGATAAAATTGGCAAGCCACTTTCTCCATATGCTGTTGCTAAATATGTGAATGAACTATATGCGGATGTATTTGCTAGATGTTATGGTTTAGAATCAATCGGGCTGCGCTATTTCAATGTATTTGGCAAGCGTCAGGATCCTAATGGAGCATATGCTGCGGTGATTCCAAAATGGATTGCGAGCATAATAAAAAACGAACCTGTTTATATTAATGGAGATGGTGAGACTAGTAGGGATTTTTGTTATATAGATAATGTGGTACAAGCCAATATTTTATCCGCCTTATCAGAAAATAAAGATGCAGTTAACCAAGTTTATAACATTGCGGTTGGAGATCGTACTACACTGAATGATTTATACAAATATTTGCATGAGAATCTGCTTCCAAAATATCCGCATTTAGCCAGTGTTTCTGCAATTTATCGTGATTTTCGATCTGGTGATGTCCGTCATTCTCTGGCAGATGTTTCTAAAGCACGAAGTTTGCTAGGGTATATTCCTGATTGCCGTGTAAAAGAAGGGTTAAAAATAGCCATGGATTGGTATGTGAAAAATGCAATAATCAATGCGAAGAAACAATGATTACATCACTAATATGTAAAAGTGTTTCTATTAGGCAATTGCGTCGACTATGGTCATATTTAAGCAAGGTTAGGCGTTTTCAGTGCTTTTTACTGATTGGCTTAATGCTTTCCAGTGCTTTTGCCGAAGTTATGAGCATTGGTGCATTGCTACCTTTTTTAAGCGCACTTGCCGCACCTGAGCAGGTTTTCGCTCAGCCTTTAGTTCAGGAAATAGCTAAAAATTTTGGGATTGAAAGTGCTGGGCAATTACTAAAACCTCTTACCATATTTTTTGTAATCGCTGCAATTATCGCTGGTTTAATCCGTTTATTGCTCTTATGGGTAAGCACTTGGTTTACGTTTACTGTAGGATCTGATTTAAGCACCGAAATATATAGAAGAACACTTTACCAGCCTTATAGCGTACATATTGCCCGCAATAGCAGCGAGATTATAAGTGGAATCACCAATAAAACTCATGCTCTTATGTTTCATATTTTATTGCCAGCACTTACAATCGTTAACTCTGGTATTTTGTTGGTTTTTATTTGCTCGGCATTACTTTATGTAAATCCTCTGGTGGCGATTGGTGCAGGTGGTGGATTTGGCGGATGCTATATATTACTAGCCAAACTTATGCACGGTAGGCTTGTAAAGAATGGTAAAATTATTTCTGATGAGCAGACTAGAAGTGTAAAAATTCTGCAAGAAGGACTTGGCGGAATTCGTGATGTTTTGTTAGATAATACGCAGCCTATTTATTGTGAAACTTATCGTAAGTCAGATTTGAATTTGCGACGCTCGCAAGGGGTTAATTTGTTTATAAATGGATGTCCTAGATTTGCTATGGAATCTGTCGGTATAGTTGTAGTGGCGATTATATCATTTATACTTAGTTATTATGGTGGTATTGCTTCTGCTTTGCCGACACTTGGTGCACTAGCCCTCGGTGTACAACGTTTGCTACCTGCATTACAGCAAGCCTATAACGCTTGGTCATTGATAATTGGCAATCAAGCAACTCTTACTGATATATTGGTTTTGCTGGATCAATCAATACCAGAACATGTTAGTATAAAATCTTTACCAGAAATTGAGTTTTCTAAACAAATAAAATTAGAAAATGTGCAGTTCCAATATGCTCATAATATGCCTATGATTTTGAATATTAAAGACCTTGAAATTCCAAAAGGAGCAAGAGTAGGGATTACAGGAACAACAGGCAGTGGAAAGAGTACTTTGCTAGATATTGTTATGGGGCTGCTTTTCCCAACCAGTGGTGTTTTTTCAGTAGATGGGAAAACTATTAATCCTGCAAATGCGGTTGCTTGGCAGCGTCATATAACCCATGTTCCACAAAGTATTTATTTAAGTGATGGATCTTTTGCAGAAAATATTGCCCTTGGTGTTCCGCTTAATGAAATTGATATAGAACGAGTAAAAAAAGCTGCTAGTAAAGCTCAAATAGCTGAATTTATAGAATCTACTCCGAATAATTATAACTCTATGGTTGGTGAACGGGGAATTCGCATTTCAGGCGGACAGAGGCAAAGAGTTGGAATAGCTCGTGCGCTTTATAAAAATGCAAAACTATTAGTTTTGGATGAGGCAACTAGCGCGCTTGATAACGAAACTGAAGAGTCAGTTATGAGTGCAATTGAAAATTTACAGGATGATTTAACCATTATTATTGTCGCTCACAGGCTTTCCACCCTTAGAAAATGTGACTTTATTGTGAACTTAAAAAATGGGGAAATATGCCAGAATTAAGTATATTATTGCCGAGTTTGCGCCCATTAGAAGTTGAAAAGCGTATTGCTGAATTTGCAGTCACAAATCCTGATGTTGATTATGAACTTATAATCGTATCTCCGTTTGTGGTGACAGGTAAAAAAGTTGTGCATCTTTTAGAGACAGAGAAAAAAGGTGTTCTTTTTGCTATGAACGAGGCTTATAAAGTCGTACGGGGTGCTTATATAATTCCTTGGTCGGACGATGCCAGCCCGTGTGATAATTGTCTGCAAAACATTTTAGAATTTGTGAAATCACAAAATTCAGAAATTCCATTCGTTGCTGGGTTTGAAAAGGAATCTCCTCGTGGAGAAGGATTTGGACAATGGCAAGTTTATGGTAAATTATATGTTGGCTGGCTGTGCGCTTCCAAAAAAACTATAGAAGCTGTGGGTGGAGTTTTTGATTTAGTTTATAAAAATTATTGGGGAGATCCTGATTTTTGTTTGCGGGTTTGGGAAAAAGGTGGGCAAGTGAAAATTTGTAATAATGCAAAAATAAAAATAGGGCAGATTAACGATGAAGTTAAATCAAGCAATCTAAATTCCTGTTTTGAGCATGATACAGAAACATTTTTTGATAGATGGCATGATAAATTAGGTGGTGGCAAAAAAAGAATTTGGTGGCAAATCAATTGTGAAGTTCCTGTAACTTTTTGTGATTATGTTCGTGCTTTTCTCAGAAAAATTCCCTACTTGAAAGAATTGAAAGATACTGTTATATCAGCGGCAAAATAATTTAAAAAATAGGGCATGTAATGTTAGATAACTTTCGGAAGTTAAACAAACAACCAGTTCACATCGCCATGCTGCTTGTTTTTCTAACAGCTCCATATTTTTATATTAGACAAAGTGGATTTGACTTTTCAAAGGGAAGCAGTTTTTCTTTGGTTGATTTTTTCTTGCTCACCTCAATTTTTGTGGTTGCGTATAATTTTTTTACGAAAAGATTTTCGTTTGATTTTAACAAACATCTTCGCAATATGCTGATAATTGGCAGTATGTTCACAGCTTTATGTTTGCTGTCAGGAATAACTGCGCCAATGTTTGCTGCAAATGATCATGTTAATTGGCGTACTCTAATTAGTGGAGCTATGCAATATAGCTTCATATTTATTGCCTTCCCGCTTCTTGTAGCATTTTTTATTTCTTCTAGTAATGTAAAAACAGCAATTCGTTACATCGCGCTTGGTTATATTCCACCAATGATAATTAATATTTTGCTTGCTCCAGAGGCAGCTTTTCCAAATTTACGCGAAATGTTTTTTTCTGCTAATCGCGCGATGGGTACTTATGGAAATGCTAATTCTCTTGCTGAGGTATTGCTTATTACGCTTCCATTTTATATTTATTTAATCGCTACCGAAAAAGGATTTTGGCAAAAAGTTGGTTATATCGGTTTGATAGCAGTTCTGGATTGTCTTTTCTTGTCTGGGTCTTTTAGTGGTTTTATCGCTCTTGTCGTGATTGCAATTGCTAATTTTGTGCTGCTTGCCATGTGGAAAAAACATCCGTTGCGGGCGCATATGAAAAAAATATTACAACAATCGTTATTGATTTTTTTTATGTTTGCTTGTTCGTATGTTGCTCTTTCATATTACGCACCATATGTGGTTGGAAAAATTCTAGAGAGAATAATACCAGCAGCGTTAGAGCCAGCAAGGTTAAAACCAGCAACATTAAAACCAGCAGCGTTAGAACCAACAGTTTTAGAGCAAACTGTTAATACGAGGATGGAATTGAATTATCGTGCTCTAGATAAAATAAAAGAGCGAAGTGGCGGATTGTTTTATGGGCATGGCTTAAGGCAAACATCTTCTCTTCCAGAATTTAATTTTGGAGGTAATGGCTTAGATGTTCATTTGCTATATTTATTATTATGGGCAGAAGGAGGATTTATACTTGCTGCAACATTCGGGTGGTATCTTTTGTTATTATTAAGAAATTGCGTTAACTTAGCAAAAACGCACCCTGCAGAAGCCGTTGCAATTGGAACGGCTGTTTTATCACTTGCATTGTTCGGTTTATTCTTGCCGCATGCGTATCTTAGATATTTCTGGGTACCTTTGCTTCCTGCGTTTGTTACCACAAAAGAAAATATGGTAACCAAGTGAAAAATAATTTTTCCAATATACTTGTTTTCTCCAGCTATAACGCAGAAATAAATAGGGTTTTTGAGGATTATTGCAATGGTATAAAAGCTAATTGCGAGAATTATTCCTATATTGACTATACAAAACTATATCTGGAAAAAGGTAAGCGAGGTTTTGAGCGTCATATAGAAAATTATGTTTCTGAACATAAAATAGACGCGATATTTTTCATATGGTGGTCGTGTGATTTAACATTTGATATATATTTTCTTGAGCGTTTATCTAAAAAAACAGCTTTGGTCATGAATTTTTTTGATACAGAGTATTATTTTGAAGCTGTAGATAGATATTATGCTCAAATTGCTGATTTGGTAATTTTACCAGATAGTTTAGCTCGTTATCGTTATGAGCATCTCAATATAAATGCTCATACCAGTTTTGCATTATATGATGGTGGATATTATACAAACAACAATTTGGAAAATAAAGATATTGATGTTTCTTTTATAGGCAATCTTAAAAATGCCGATCGCGCAGAATATGTAAATTATCTGAAAGAAAATGGTATAAACATCCAAACTTACGGAACTGGTTCGGATAATGGTTTTGCCAGTTTTGAAGAAATGGTTTCTATTTTTAATCGCAGCAAAATCAATCTGAATTTTACAACTCTTGCAACCAGCGAAAACTATATAGTGCCACTTCCAACTATAAACCAGCGCATTCGTCAATCTAAAGGTCGTCCTTTGGAAATAGCTCTTTGTGGTGGTTTCATATTATCTCAATATGCAGCTGGAATTGAAGAAATGTTCAAAATTGGTGAAGAGTTTGATGTATTTCATAGCAAGGAAGAAATGTTAGAAAAAATCAGATTTTATTTGGCAAATGATGAAAAACGAATGGCAATGGAAGCAAAGTCTTACCAAAGGGCGTTAAAACAATATGAAGTAAAGGCTGGCTTCAAAATTATATTTGATAAATTAAAAACTTTGCCAGCCAAACAAAACTTCCCATTATATATTGACGATATTTTTATGCGTAGCTATGTTTCTTCAAGGTTTTTCTATATAGCTCGCCATATAATAACTGGGCGTTTTTCTCTTATGTTGGAAGAGTTCGGTGTTATTATAAAATATCGTAAAATTAGCCTCTCTATGGCATATTTTTTTGCAGTAAAAGGGGTGGTGTTTGCTTTGCTTGAAAAGCCAGAATTATATGTAAAACTGAAGAGGGTTAAGAACATAATCGGTATGAAAGTGAAATACTAATGATTATTACACGCACTCCATTTCGTATCTCGTTTTTTGGCGGTGGCACGGACTATCCAACTTGGTATCGTGAGCATGGTGGGGCGGTGATTGCTACATCTATTGATAAATACTGCTATATAACTTGTCGTCGTTTGCCACAATTTTTTGAACATAAGCATCGTATTGTTTATTCTAAAATTGAAAATGTTAATAAAATTGATGAAATACAGCATCCTGCTGTGCGGGGTGTTTTGAATTGGGCAAAAGTTACGGATGGCTTGGAAATTCATCATGATGGAGATTTGCCAGCTCGCTCTGGGCTTGGCTCCAGCTCATCTTTTACCGCTGGGCTTATTCATGCGATTCACGCGTTAAATGGTCGGATGGTAAGCAAAGAGGCACTTGCCAAAGAAGCAATAAATATGGAGCAAAATATACTCGCTGAAAATGTTGGTTCACAGGATCAAATTTCGGCAGTGTATGGTGGGTTTAACCGTATTGATTTTCATCGTAATGATAGTTTTGATGTATCACCACTTATAATCTCAACAAACAGGCAAAATGAGCTGTCTAGCCATCTCATGCTTTGTTTTACTGGGCTTTCTCGTTTTGCTTCCGAGGTCGCAAAATCACAAATTGATAATTTCAAAACTCGCGAAAAAGAGATGAAAGCTATCGGTGCTATGGTAGAGGAGGCTATTTCTATTTTGCAAAATTCTAATCAGTCAATTGATGATTTTGGTAAATTGCTGCATGAAGGTTGGATGTTTAAGCGTAGCCTATCTGATAAGATTTCCAACCCTGAAATTGATGAGATGTATGAAACGGCAATGCAAGCAGGGGCAATAGGCGGAAAAATTTTGGGTGCTGGTGGTGGTGGTTTTTTATTGCTATTTGCTAAACCAGAAAAACAAGCAGCAATCCGCGCTAAACTGAATAATCTGATACATGTTCCTTTCAAATTTGATGATTCAGGCAGCAAGGTTGTTCTATATCAGCCTGATGGATTATAAAAATAAAAAGGTAGAAGATGCAAAAAGATAGCTTGATATATGTGGCGGGGCATACAGGGCTAATTGGTTCGGCAGTGGTAAAGCAATTAAAATCAGCTGGTTTTAATAATTTGTTACTTGCTCGGCATAACGAATTAGAATTAACCGATGCCGTTGCTACGGCTGATTTTTTTGAAAAAAACCGCCCTGAATATGTGGTGCTTTCTGCTGGTAAGGTTGGCGGAATAATTGAAAACAAAACCTATCCTGCTGATTTTATTAATGCTAACCTAGCAATACAGTTAAATGTGATGAAGGCAGCGCATAATGCGGGTGTTAAAAAACTGATTTTCTTTGCGTCGTCATGTATGTATCCGCGTGAATGTCCGCAACCTATGAAAGAAGAAGCATTATTTTCTGGATATCCAGAGCCGACCAGCATGGCTTATGCCGTTTCAAAAATGGCGGGTTTGCAGATGTGCCTTGCTTATAATCAGCAATATGGTGAAAAGCGTTTTATTCCTGTAATTCCTAATAGTGCTTTTGGTGCAAATGATAATTTTGATCCGCAGGGTGGGCATGTGCTTTCCGCGCTTATCCGTCGTTTTGATGACGCAAAAAAAGCAAACGCAAAAGAAGTGGTTTTATGGGGAAGTGGTACTCCGCGGCGTGAATTTATTTATTCTGAAGATATAGCGGATGCTTGTATAGCTTTGCTTGGTGGGGACACCTCAAATCTTGATTTTCCGCTTAATCTTGGCTCGGGGGATGATTTTTCTATCCGTGAACTTGCAGAAAAAATTGCAAATGTGGTTGGATTTACTGGCGAAATTGGTTGCGATACCAGCAAGCCAGACGGCGCACCGCGGAAGCTATTAGATAGCTCGCGTATTCATAATTTTGGCTGGAAACCGAAGGTGGACTTTGACACAGGGTTAAAAAGCACTTATGAGTGGTATTTACAAAATATCGCAAATTCGGAGAAAAAATAGTGCCTAATATCAATCTAAAAGAAAAAGCGCACTGGGTGTGGAGGGAAACGCTGGCAATTCATCGCCGTTCGCCAGAAACTCGCCTTGCTTCTTCACTGTCAGCGGTGGAGATTTACACGGCACTTTATTATGGTGGAGTGCTTGATTTTGACCCTAAAAACCCAAAATGGGAAGGGCGCGACCGCTGTATTTTTAGCAAGGGGCATGGTTCAATATCTATGTATCCAATTCTTGCGGATCTGGGTTTTTTTGACATAGCAGAGTTACAAAAAGTTTGTGAAACAGGTGGTTTTTTAGGAGGAATTCCTGATCCTATTATTCCAGGATATGAAACTCTCAATGGATCTCTCGGGCATGGATTGGGTGTGGGCACAGGTATGGCGCTGGGCTTAAACCGCAAAGGCAGTGATAAAAATGTTTTTGTGGTTACGGGTGATGGCGAGCTACATGAAGGAGCAAACTGGGAAGCAATTATGTTTGCCGCCCAGCATAAATTGGACAATTTACACCTGATAGTTGATAATAACCAAATTAGTATGCTTGGCTATACGGACGATATTATTTCGCATGGTGATTTGACTGCGCGATTAATGGCTTTCGGCTGGGAATGTGCAAGCGTGGACGGGCATGATGTTGTAGCGGTGCAATCTGCTCTCATAAAAATGAAATCCATAAAAAATGGTAGACCTAAGGCTCTTATTGCCAAAACATTAAAAGGGCGCGGTGTTCCGAATTTGGAAAATGCACCACTTTCGCATATTATGAACCCAAAACCAGAATTGCTTGATACTTTGCTTGCGGATGCGGAAAGCGGGAAATTATGAATATAGCAACGATAACTAAGCCTCGGGCAATGCGCGATGTGTTTTTGGAACGCATTTGGCAAAATATGAGTGTTGATAAAAAAATATTCTTTGTTTCGGCGGATTTTGGCTCTCCTGTTTTAGATAAAATTCGCGCTGATTTTCCTGATAGATTTATAAATGTTGGAATTGCCGAGCAGAACCTAATCAATATCACTGCTGGTCTTGCACTGGAGGGCTATAAAGTTTTTGCTTATGCGATTGCTCCGTTTATTACTATGCGCTGCTATGAGCAAATTCGCGTGAGCCTTGCGCTGCTTTCGGAAGTTCGCCCTATGAATGTTAATTTAATCGGTGTTGGTGCTGGCTATAGTTATGTGGTGTCTGGGCCAACTCATCAATGCTATGAAGATATAACTTTAATGCGTGCCTTGCCAAATTTCAAGGTATATTCGCCTTCTGATCATATTACCGCAGCCTCTTTATTTGATAATTGTCTTGGTGAAAATGGTCTGCGCTATTTCCGCTTTGATGCCCAGCTTTTACCAGTAATTTATGAGGATAAAACACCAGATATAAAGCTAGGTTTTCACATTCATCAAACTGGTGATAAGCTTTGTTTAATCGCTACTGGCTATATGTTGCATACTGCGCTGAAAACCGCTGCCAGATTGGCAGATTTAGGTATAAGTGTTGGGGTAATAGATTTATTTGATATTGCTGGTTTTGCGCCAGATGATTTACAAAATGAACTTGCAAAATATAGCGGTATAGTGAGCCTAGAAGAAGGATTTCGCGGGCGTGGCGGAATGGATTCTATGCTTTTTGAGTTTATCGCTCGTAATAATCTATCTCCTAAAATGTTAAATATCGGAGTAGAAGGCGGTTATCGTTTTGAGCTTGGAACGCGCCAAGAACTACACGAACAAGTTGGCATTGGCGAAAATATTGTGCTTTCACAAGTAAAAGATTTTTTGAATAATTTGGACTAAATACGGAGAAAATAATGAAATACCCTTTGATGCGTAACAATATTTTGCGCGAAGATTTAGACGCTGTGATTGAGCATTTGAAGCAAGATGATCCTATTCTTACGCATGGTGCAAATGTTCGTGCTTTTGAGGAAGAATGGTCAAAATGGCTAGGCGTTAAATATAGCGTTTTTGTTAATTCTGGGGCATCGGCGAATTTGCTTACTATGGCGATTCTTAAAATTCGCCATCCAGAGGGGGGGGAGGTATTAGTACCAACCCTTACTTGGATTTCTGATATTGCATCGGTGTTGCAAAATGGTTTTACGCCTGTGTTTGTGGATGTTGACCCGCAGTCGCTGGCGATGAATTCGAAGCAAATTATAGAAAAAATCACACCCAAAACTCGTGCCGTTTTCCTTACCCATGTTCAGGGTTTTGATGGGCTTACCGATGAGTTAATTAGCGAGCTGGAAAAACGCAAAATACCACTTATTGAAGATGTTTGCGAATCACACGGCGCAACTCACAATGGACAGAAAGTTGGTTCTTTTGGTTTGGTTTCCAATTTTTCATTTTACTATGCTCATCATATGAGCACCATAGAAGGCGGAATGGTTTGCACCAATGACCCAGAAATTTATCAGCAAGTGCGGATGCTGCGTTCACACGGCATGGTTCGGGAAGCTAATGACCAAAATCTTCGTAGCGACTATCAACAAAAAAATCCTGAATTAAACCCTGATTTTATTTTTGCATATGCTGCTTATAACATGCGTAATACCGAAATCGGCGGGATCATGGGGCGCAGCCAGCTAAAACGCTTGGATAAAAATGTAGAAATCCGCACCAAAAATCTGGTTCGTTTCCTTTCTAAAATTGATCCGAGAAAATATCGCACTGATTTCAAAATGGAGGGTTCTAGCAACTATGCTTTTAATCTTATTTTGCAAAAACCAGATGCGGATTTTGCTGAGCGTTTAATGGCAAAAATGCGTGCGGAGGGCGTTGAATTCCGCCGTGGCAGTGCAGGTGGTGGCAATCAACTTCGTCAACCATACTTAAAAGGAATTGTACCAGATGGATATTATAAACAGTTTCCAGAGGTTGAACATATTCATTTTTATGGTTTTTATATCGGTAATTTCCCCGATATGAAAGAACATGAAATTGATGAAATCTGTGCGATTTTGAACTCGGTGGAATAATGACAACAGCCATAATACTTGCAGGAGGGCTAGGAACGCGTTTGCGTGGAGTTGTTCCTGATGTGCCGAAGCCTATGGCAAAAATTCATAATCGCCCGTTTTTAGAACATCAAATGGATTATTGGCTAGCGCAGGGAGTTTCCAAGTTTATAATTTCTGTTGGCTATCAGCGCGATATTATCATCAACCATTTTGGCGATAATTATAAAGGCGTATCAGTTGATTATGCTATAGAGGAAATACCTTTGGGAACGGGTGGTGGCTTTTTGTTGGCTACGCAAAAACTCACCTGTAATGCACCATTTTTAGTATTAAATGGGGACACTTTTTTTGAAGCAAAATTACCAGAATTCATAGATTTTCACTTGCAGAAAAAATCAGATTGGACATTTGCCCTCACTCGTTCAAATGAGGTTGGGCGATATATGGGGATGGATGTAGCGGAGGATGGAAAAATTATTTCCTTAAAATCTGGCACAGCGCAAATCGGAAGGTTGATAAACTCTGGGGCATATTTGGTTAATCCTGATGTATTAAGGCAGTTTGTGCAAGAAATCGGCAACAAATGTTCGCTAGAAGATGATATTTTTCCACGCCTTATGGGTAGCAATGCGAAAATTTATGGGCTTGAATTCACAGGAAATTTCATAGATATTGGTGTTCCCGATGATTATTTTCGTGCTGGTAAAATTTTGCCGAATTGAAAGAATGAATTATGACAAGTTCCACAGAAATTCTAATAAAAAACCTTAATGCCTCAATTGTCGCTAAACAAAGATTTTTGTCAGAACAAGAACAAATTGCGATTTTTGAAAAAGCAGTTGCCGAAGTTGTGGCTCGTTATAAAAGCGGGGGGCGGATTTATATTGCTGGCAATGGCGGCTCGGCGGCGGATGCCCAACATTTAGCGGCAGAGTTTGTAAGTAAGCTGGCTCGCGACCGCGCTCCACTTGCTGCGGAAGCACTCACTGTTGACACCTCAATCCTTACTGCTATTGGCAATGATTATGGTTATGAGCAAGTTTTCTCTCGCCAAATTCAAGGAAAAATGACCAAAAACGATATTTTCCTTGGCATCACCACTTCTGGCAAATCTCCAAACATTCTTAAAGCTCTGGGTACTTGCCGTGCAATGGGAATTCCCACCATTGTTTTTACAGGACATAATGGCGGGATGGCAAAAGAAAAAGCCGATTATTGCATCATCGCCAGCGGTGAAATGACCAGCACAATTCAGGAAATCCACATTGTCCTCGCACATACGCTTTGTGAATGTGTAGAACGAGCGATTTTTAGTTAATGTAATCAATAAGGAAATAATAAATGACACAAAAATATAATATATTAGTAACAGGTGGGGCTGGTTATTTGGGTTCTACCATGGTGCCTGATTTGCTAGCTGCTGGGCATAAAGTGACTGTTGTTGACAATTTTATGTTTAAGCAAGCAACATTAAACCACTGTTGTCATCATGATAATTTTTCGGTGATAAAGGGCGATATTCGCTCAGAAAAAACGATGGCTCCACTTATTGCGAAAGCGGATGTAATTATTCCGTTGGCTGCTCTTGTTGGTGCGCCTCTTTGTAATATAGACCCGATTGGGGCGACCACTATAAATCATGATGCAATTGCCATGATGTTGAAATTGCTATCAAAAGAGCAAATTGTTTTGATGCCGACCACCAATAGTGCGTATGGAACGGGTGATGAAAATAATTTCTGTACCGAGGAATCGCCACTGCGTCCGATTTCGCAATATGCTATTGAAAAAGTAGCAGTTGAGAAAAAACTTATGCAACACCCGAATGCTATTAGTTTTCGCCTTGCCACTGTGTTTGGTATGTCGCCACGGATGCGGATTGATTTGCTAGTTAATGACTTTACTTATCGCGCGGTGCATGATCGTTTTGTGGTGTTATTTGAGGGGCATTTTAAGCGTAATTATGTTCATGTTCGCGATGTTTCGCGTGCTTTCCAGCATGGGCTTAATAATTTTGATAAAATGAAGGGGCAAATTTATAATGTTGGTTTGTCAGAAGCTAATGTTTCAAAAATGGAACTTTGCCAAATAATCAAAAAACAAATCCCTGATTTTACGGTTATGGAAGCGCAGCTTGGCAAGGACCCAGACCAGCGTAATTATATTGTTTCTAATGAAAAATTAGAGGCAACTGGCTATAAAACAGAATTTTCTTTAGAGCGTGGAATTGGCGAGTTGATTAAGGGCTATACCATGATTAAAAATTCGTTATATGGCAATGTCTAGTATTCCATCACAATATGATTTTATAGTGGTTGGGGCGGGCATTGTTGGGCTTACGGTGGCAACCGAACTTAACAAACGCCACCCGACTGCTAGAATTGCGATTTTAGAAAAAGAAGAGCAAGCAGGAATGCACGCCAGTGGGCGCAATAGTGGCGTTATGCACTGTGGCATTTATTACGGCAGCGACACGCTAAAAGCCAAAGTTTGCTCAAGCGGCGCGTCGCGAATGGTAGAATTTGCGAAAGCTGAAAATATCGCTGTTAATCAATGTGGAAAAATCATAATTGCAACTTCTGATGAGCAACTGCCGACTGTTGAAAGATTGCTTAAAAATGCCGCTGACAACAACATTCAAGCTCGTAAAATTGACAATAAAGAACTGCACGAAATAGAGCCTTATACAGCAGATGTTCCTGCGGCTATTTACTGCCCCACCACTGCGGTTATAGATGGTGTAGCGGTGTTAAAGCGTCTGCAAAAGCAACTGGAAGCGAAGGGAGTGGTTTTCCACTTTAATTGCAAATTTTTAGGGAAAACAGGTGCGAGTCAAATAAAAACCACCACTAATAATTTTTCTTATGGTTTTTTATATAATTGCGCTGGTGCATATGCGGATATGGTAGCTAAAAATTTTGGCTTGGCAAGTGAGTATACACTCGTGCCGTTTAAGGGAATTTATTGGAAATTAAGTGCTGAAGCAAACCAAAAAGTTCGGGCTAATATATATCCCGTACCTGATATTTCCTTGCCATTTTTGGGGGTGCATTTAACTCGTGTTATTAGCGGTGATGTATATATCGGGCCAACGGCAATTCCTGCATTCGGGCGTGAGAATTATGGAAAATTAGAAGGTATTAAACTGGGTGAAGCTAGTGAAATTTTGCTAAAAATTGCGGAAATGTATATTCGGAATGATAATAATTTTAGGAAATTAGCACATTTAGAAATGGCAAAATATAGCAAAGAAAATTTCCTTGCTGTAGCGCAAAAACTTATGCCAAGTCTTAAGGGCGAGGACATGATTCCAACGGATAAAGCAGGAATTCGCCCGCAGCTTGTGAACACAAAAACCCGCAAGCTAGAGATGGATTATATTTTTGAACGCACCGATAATTCTCTGCATGTCCTTAATGCTATATCTCCTGCATTTACCAGCTCTTTTGCCTTTGCTGAACTTATTGTTGATAAAGCGAATTTATGATTTCTACTAAGCATAGCCCTCGCGCAAAAAACCCTACTCCTGCGGTGTTTTTGGATAGAGATGGAACGGTTAATGTTGAAAAGAACTATCTGCACAAAATAGCTGATTGGCAATGGGTATACGGTGCAGAAAATGCTATTAAAAAATTAAAAGATGCTGGTTATTTAGTGGTGGTGGTAAGTAATCAAGCTGGAATAGCGCGAGTAATGTATGGTGCGGATGATGTTAATTTATTGCATGAATTTGTGAATTCAGAACTAGCAAAAATTGATGCAAAAATTGATGCTTTTTATTTCTGCCAGCATCATCCTGAAATCACAGTTGCTTGCGATTGCAGAAAGCCCTCGCCAAATATGATTTTACAAGCAGCTGAAGACTTAAATATAGCTCTCAACGAGTCGTGGATGATAGGTGACAAACAAATTGATATTGATGCTGGGATTGCAGCAGGTGTTTTGCCTATTTTAGTCAGAACTGGTTATGGCAAGGAAGAGGAAAAAATACTTTCCCCATCTATAATAGTGGTGGATAATCTGCCAGCCGCAGCTCAATTTATTTTAGGAAAATCCCATCAATGAAAGTAACCCATATCATCACAAGTCTTGATGTTGGAGGTGCGGAGCTGGCTCTCAAAAACATTGTTGAATATAGCGAAAAACAGGGGGTTTTTCAGAATAAAGTCATATCTCTAACCAGAGTTGGAACAGTTGGTGCAAAATTACAAGAATTAGGAATTGAAGTTATCGCGCTTAATATGCGTGGGTTTTATGATGTGCCACGAGTTGTTTGGAAATTAACAAAATTATTAAAAAAACAAAAACCAGAAATAGTTCAAACTTGGCTGTATCATGCGGATTTACTAGGTGGGATTTCTGCGCGATTTGCTGGGATAAAAAAAATATATTGGGGAATTCGCAGCACCGATATTATGGCTGGCAAAGGTGTAGCACATAGCACATATTTTATAATGAAGATATGCGCCCTGTTTTCGTATTTTATACCAAACAAAATTATTTGTGTTGCACGATCTGCCAAAATAACTCATTTGCGATTTGGATACTGCCCAAGAAAATTACAAGTTATTTCCAATGGCTTTTATACTGATAAATATGATTTAATTCCAAAATCAGTTGCAAGGCAAAATTTATCAATTCCACAAGATGCAATTGTGGTTGGAAGTGTAGGAAGATTTAATGAATATAAAGACCATCACAATTTCATAAATGCGGCTGCAAAACTTGCGGAACATAATAAAAACCTTGTTTTTTTACTCATTGGTAGAGATATAAACATACAAAACACTCAGCTTGTAGGGTGGATAAACGAAACTGGATTTAAGGAACGTTTTTTTCTGCTCGGAGAGCGCAGTGATATAAATTTGTGCTACTGCGCGATGGATATTTTTTGCCTTCATTCTAAAAGTGAGGCGTTTCCCAATGTTGTTGTTGAGGCTATGTGTTCTGGTGTCCCTTGTGTGGTTACCAATGTAGGCGATAGTGCATATATTGTGGGAGAATTAGGTGTTATTGTTCCTGCGGAAGATGCTGGAAAATTGGCGGATGGCTTACAGAAAACTATAAATTTATCATCAGAAGAACGGATGAAACTTGGTGCAAAATTGCGCCATAATGTATTAGAAAATTATTCATTAGAATCAGCAGTGAATAAATATGAAGCATTGTATAAAGATGATAATGAAGTTCAATCAACACAAATAAGTGTAACCCATATAATAACCAGTCTTGATGTTGGAGGGGCTGAGTTATCGTTAAAAAATCTTGTGCAATATAGTGAAGAAAATGGAATTTTTCAAAATAGGGTGATTTCACTTACCAATGTTGGAGCGGTTGGAGAAAAACTACAAGAATTAGGCATTGAAGTGACCGCGCTTAATATGCGAGGTTTTTTTGATGTGCCACGAGTGATCTGGCAATTAACAAATTCTCTGAAAAAACACCCTCCCAAAATTGTGCAAACTTGGCTTTATCATGCTGATTTTCTTGGTGGTATTGCGTCTCGCTTGGCTGGTATAAAAAATATATATTGGGGAGTTCACAGCACTAATATCCTCGCTGGCAAAGGTACTGCTCGCAGCACTTATATGGTTATGAAGTTTTGCACTTTGTTTTCTTATTTTATACCGCGATATATTGTGTGCGTGGCACAGGCATCTATGGCAACTCACAGAAAGTTTGGATATTCTATAAAAAAAATGCGTGTTATTCCTAATGGGTGTAATGTTTTAGCTTACAATATAAATCTTGTATCTGGCGCAGAAATGCGTAGAAAATTGTCCATTCCAGAACAAGCATTAGTGATAGGTAGTGTTGGTAGATTTAACGAATATAAAGACCACTTAAATTTAATACTGGCGGCTGCAAAACTTATAAAAGATAATAAAAATCTTATTTTTTTGCTGATTGGCAGGGATATAAACTACGAAAACGAGCAGCTTATACGCTGGATAAATGATAAGGGCTTGCGAGACAATTTTATTCTTCTTGGCGAACGCTGTGATATTAATTCATGCTTTAATTTGATGGATATTTTTTGTTTGCACTCTAGGAGTGAAGCTCTGCCTAATGTAATTGCCGAGGCTATGTGTTCTGGTGTTCCTTGCGTTGTAACAAATGTTGGTGATTGCACTTTGATGGCAGGCGAAAATGGTATAGTTGTTCCAGCTGAAAACCCAGAAGAATTGGCGCGTGGTTTGCAGAAATTTATAAATCTTAGTACAGAAGAACGCTTGGCAATTGGTAAAAAATCACGCAAATTTATAATAGAAAATTATTCGTTGGAAGTCGCGGTTCGTAAATATGCATCATTATATAAAGAAGGGTTAAAGCTATGACCTCCAATATAGATACGGCAACTGTTGCAGGTTTTGGTGATGAGTGGGAAAGATTTGACCAATCAAAATTACCAGAAGAAGAGCAACAAAAGCTTTTTGACGAGTATTTTTCAGTTTTTCCGTGGCAAAAATTGTCTGAAAATGCGGTTGGTTTTGACCTTGGTTGTGGCAGTGGGCGGTGGGCAAAATTAGTTGCAAAGCGAGTTGGGCATTTACACTGCATTGACCCTAGTTCTGCAATTGAAGTTGCAAAGCGCAATCTATCTTCTAATGCAAACTGCACTTTCCACCATGCGGGCGTTGATAATATTCCCCTTGCTGATGGAAGTATGGATTTTGGTTATTCTCTTGGTGTATTGCACCACATTCCTGATACTCAGGAAGCCATGAACGCATGTGTGCAGAAACTTAAAGTTGGTGCGCCGTTTTTAGTTTATCTTTATTATGCTTTTGATAATCGCCCTATCTGGTTTCGTGCGATATGGAAATGCAGTGAGGTTTTGCGTTTTGCAATTTCTAGGTTGCCACATAAAATGCGTTACCTAGTTAGCCAAATTATCGCTGGTGTAGTATATTTTCCACTAGCTCGCACAGCTTGTTTTTTAGAAAAAATTGGCGTAAATGTAAGTAATATTCCACTTTCCGCGTATAGAACTGCCAGTTTTTATACCATGCGCACAGATGCTCTAGATAGGTTTGGAACAAGGTTGGAGCAACGCTTTAGCAAAGCACAAATTCAAAATATGATGGAAAAATCTGGACTTAAGGACATAGTGTTTTCTGATAGCGTGCCATTTTGGTGTGCGGTTGGGTATAAAAAGGAATAGCAAAAAATGTGTGGATTTGCTGGTTTTTTAGGTGAAATAGATAACGCAGCACTCGTTCGCATGGCAGATGCGATTATCCATCGCGGGCCTGATTCCAGCGGAGTTTGGGTAGATGAGCAAGCGCAAATCTCATTAGCGCATCGTCGCCTGTCTATCTTGGATTTATCGCAGGCAGGTCATCAACCAATGCTTTCTCCCAGCGGTCGTTATGTCATTGTTTTTAATGGTGAGATTTATAACCATCTGGAATTACGCAAAGAATTGGGGAAATCTTGGCGTGGTCATTCTGATACTGAAACATTGCTGGCTGGTTTTGATGTTTGGGGGATAGAAGCAACCATCAAAAAAAACATTGGTATGTTCGCCTTTGCGGTTTGGGATACGCAAGAAAAAACCTTAACCATTGGAAGGGATAGGCTCGGTGAAAAACCACTATATTACGGTTGGCAAGGTGAAAGTTTTTTATTCGGTTCAGAATTAAAAGCACTAAAAGCGCATCCCGCCTTTAGTGCAGAAATTGATCGTAATTCGCTAACTCTTTTTATGCGCCATGCTTATGTTCCTGCTCCATATTCAATTTATCAAAACATTTATAAATTACCGCCAGCCAGCTTGCTAAGTGTTTCATTGCAAAATAAAAAATCAATAATAAAAACCTATTGGTCAGGTGCGGAAGTTGCTCTAAATGGTATTAAAAATTCATTCAAAGGAACTTCAGAGCAATCAGTAGATGCTCTGGAAATTTTGTTAAAAGATGCTATAAAGCAGCAAATGCTGGCAGATGTGCCGCTTGGCGCTTTTCTTTCTGGCGGAATAGATTCCTCAACAGTGGTAGCGCTTATGCAGGCGCAATCTGCTCGCCCAATAAAAACTTTTACCATTGGTTTTAATGAGGAAGCCTATAACGAAGCCACCCACGCCAAAGCTGTGGCAAAACATCTCGGTACGCAGCATACGGAGTTATATATAACTCCTCAGCAAGCAATGGCGGTTATTCCAAAACTTCCAACATTATATGACGAACCATTTGCGGATTCTTCACAAATTCCAACTTTTTTGGTAGCGCAGCTAGCAAAACAACATGTAACAGTTTCGCTGTCTGGTGATGCTGGTGATGAGCTTTTCTGTGGCTATAATCGCTATAAACTAACAGCTTCGTTATGGAATAAAATTTCAATATTGCCACTGCCTATGCGTAAAATTCTAGCAGGGTTAATCACGCAAATACCACCAGACTATTGGAATAAAGTAAGCAAAAATTTAGGCGATAAAATACATAAAGGCGCGAATACTCTGCATAGCAATGATATAAATGATTTATACATGAAGTTTGTGTCGCAGTGGAATGAACCAGAAGAATTGGTAATTGGTGGGCAAGAACCAGCAACCTTGCTTACAGGAAATATGCCAGATTTAGCTGGGTTGAATGATATAGAAAAAATGATGGCGTTGGATATGCTTACCTATATGCCCGATGATATTTTAGCAAAAGTTGATAGAGCTGCGATGGGTGTTTCGTTGGAAACTCGCGTTCCGTTTCTTGACCACCGCGTGGTAGAATTTGCTTGGCAATTACCAATGGAATATAAGCTTCGGGAAGGCAAAACCAAGTGGGCTTTGCGGGAAGTTTTATATCGCCATGTGCCAAAAGAATTGATTGAACGCCCAAAAATGGGCTTTGGTGTGCCAATTGCTAATTGGTTGCGAAGTGAATTACGCGATTGGGCGGAGGATTTATTAAGCGAAGAACGCCTCACGCGTGAAGGTTATCTAAATCCAGCAGCAATCCGCAAAAAATGGGCGGAACATTTATCAGGGAGACGCAACTGGCAGCATCAATTATGGAATGTTCTGATGTTTCAGGCTTGGCTTAAGGAGCAGAAAAAATGAGCAAGCAGAAATTATTATTTGTAGTCGGCGTAGATTGGAGTTTTGTTTCTCATCGTCTGCCGATTGCCGTTGAGGCTATAAAACAAGGCTATGAGGTGCATATTGCGACAGCGATTACCGATAAGCGAGAGTTTATGGAGGCGCATGGTTTAGTTGTTCATTCGCTACCATTAAATCGTGGCAGCATGAATCCTCTGGTAGAATTGAAAACTTTTTTTGCCATTTGGAAATTATTTAACCAAGTTCGCCCTGATATTGCTCATTTAGTGACGATAAAACCCGTTATCTATGGCGGAATTGCTGCACGCTTTACTGCGGTTAAATCAATCGTTGCTGCTGTTCCTGGGCTTGGCTTTGTGTTTATTGCAAAAGGCATAAAAGCACAAATTCGTAAGTCAATTGTAGCAGTTTTATATCGCCTTGCACTAAGGCAAAAAAATATAAAAGTTATTTTCCAAAATCCTGATGATAAAAAACATATTATGGCTATTACTGGTTTGCCTGAAAGTAAAACCATAATGATTAGTGGTTCGGGAGTGGATTTATCGCAGTATGAAAATAAGCCATTACCTGACGGAGTACCAATAGTAGTTTTAGCAGCGCGGTTGCTTAAAGATAAAGGTGTGGTGGAATTTGTTGAAGCTGCAGGAAGGCTGAAAAAGAAAGGATATAACGCTAGATTTTGTTTGGTAGGGGAGCCTGACTTACAAAATCCTTCTAGTATTACACAAGCGGAATTATTGGCGTGGCAAGCGGAAGCGAATGTTGAAGTTTGGGGCTATAGGGCGGATATTCCTCAAGTTTTTGCAGGTGCGTATATGGTGGTTTTGCCGTCGTATAGTGAAGGTTTACCAAAAGTATTAATTGAGGCAGCAGCTTGCGGGCGGGCGGTTGTTACCACAGATGTTTCTGGTTGCCGTGATGCAATAGAGGAAAATGTAACAGGTGTTTTAGTGCCTGTAAAAAATTCTATAGCACTTGCAGATGCAATTGAAAGATTACTAATTAATAAGGAACTTTGTCAGAAAATGGGAAATGCAGGACGAAATTTAGCAGAAAGAGAGTTTGATGTTAGGAGCGTTGTAACAAAGCATATTGAGATTTATAAAAAAATTTAGGGGCTGTAGTAGATTAGGTTAAATTCCGCACTAGTTTGAAAAAGTCAACAGCTTTTAGAGAGAAACGCCTCTCTGTGGTAAAAATGAGCAAAAAATGGGGTTCTTGAAAAAGTGGAAGTCAACAGCTTTTTCCTTAAAACCGCCCACACACTGGGCTACAGCGTGGGGCTAAAAATACAGAGAAAAAGTTCTGTAGAAAAATTTGGCGGAGCAAACGGAACTCGGTACGAACTCTCCATTTCTTCGCCGTCAGATGCTTAAGGCGTTTTTCGGTATTTTGCAATGATTACTGTGTGTTGTGCAAGTCTCTTGCTTAATCACCCAGACTGCGAGGCAAAGTGCAATGCGCCTACAGTGGCGGCTACTATGCTCAGTGCGATCATCCATACCACCGGCATTCCAAAATACACCAGCCACCCGCCGATGCAGCTGGGAAACCACAGTAGCAGCGGCACAAACCAGTCAATGAATTCGAGCCAGCGTGGTCGTGGCGGGTCTTGGTGCTTCCATGATTTCATGGCTCGTTCTCCGCAATCACTTTGACCATCTCGAACACGCATTTGATGACATGCGGTCGTTTGATCTTGAGAAAATGCTTCAGCAGCGCGCCACGCATGCGCTGCGTCGCCACGCTTGCGTCAGGCTCTATGGCTGTAGTTTCGGGATAGATAAAATGCGTAACCGGCACGCGCAATTCGCGCGCTGCTTTCATTAGCAGGTAGAGGCTGATCTGATTGGTGCCGCGCTCGTATTTTTGCCACTGCTGGAAAGTAACGCCTACCGCATCGCCTATCTGTTTCTGCGACAGGCCGCAGATGATCCGCTGTTGGCGTAATTCCACTCCTAGAGCTTGGTAAAAATCTATCGCTTCCTGCTTCACGTTGCTCCCGCGCATAATGCGTGGTACGAATCTATGAGGGTTATCCCTTATAGGTTCGTACCATCGCTATCTGGATTGACACCGGATGGTGCCGGGAGCTGAAAATCGCCGTAAACGGGCGCAGGCTTATTCCCCTTGCGGGTATTGTATTAGGCCCCCTCCCGACGCATGCGTGCGGAGGCAGGGCTTTCTGATACGAGCCTACTTAAAATAATCGCAGTTTACGGGGATTTTCAGCCCCCTCGAATTGCAGGATAGCCCTAAGAGGGATGAATTGTCAAAAGGTTAAGACAAAACCCTTGCACTAAAATAATCTGAGGGATCGCTGGACTTTCTGCGTATAAGAAGCGTAGATCGACCAAAAAGGAGTGTTTTATGAGCTTCAATATCAATGAATTGCTGCGGCGCTATTTCGAGCGCCCGATAGATACGTCAGGACTTAAGCATCTCGAAAGCGATGTGTGGAGTCGGATCGTAGCGCGCAAGCAGGAGCAACCGGTGGGTTGGTTCGAGCAGCTGCTGTCGGTGATATTCCAGCCGCAGTACCGTCTTGCGCCCGTTGCGTTGGCGGTTGTCATCGGTTTGTCGATGGGGCAGATGACCAGTTTCAATCCGTTGCCTGATAGACCGGTTGCTGCTTCTGATGCGCTGAATTTTGAGGTTTTTTCTTCAAAACCAGGCTATCTTCTTTTCTCTAATATCAACACAAAAAACAGGAACACATGAAATCATTTTATCGTGACCTCCGGCTGACGCTTATAGTTGCCGTTGTTGCTTTCGGGGTCTGCTGGATAAGCAATAGCTGGATATTTCCGCACTCGCAAACGCAGCTGTCCGAGCATGAGTGGCTGCACAAAGAATTGGGGCTGACCACAGAGCAGGATCAGCGGCTGATCCCTATTGAGCACAAATTCGCCGAGCGAAAAAAAGAGATCGAGGTGCGGATTGCTGCGGCTAACCGCGAACTCAGTGAAATTATGCTGAAGGATATGGCCTATTCAGATCGCGTGAAGGCTGGGGTAGAAAAAATCCATCACATTCAGGGAGAATTGCAAAAGCTCACCATTGAGCATTTCTACGAAATGCAGGAGGTGCTGACACCGGAGCAGACGAAACAGCTACATCACTTGGCTGCAAGCGCGCTTCTTGAAAACAAGTGATGACAATGATTCATGGAACAATGCAGTGACAACGAACTAATAGCGCGTTTGCGACAGGGTGAAAACCCTGCACTTAACGAAATAATGAGGCGGTACAAGCACCGCCTTTATGCTTTTGTGCTGCGTTATGTCCACAATGAAGAAACAGCCTATGATTTGGTGCAGGAAACCTTCACCAAGCTCTATTTCTCTGCCGATAAATTCAATCCTCAGTATAAATTCTCGACATGGCTGTTTCAAATCGCCCTGAATCTTTGCCGCGATTACTGGCGCAAGAATGGCCGTGAGCATCATGTATCGCTGGATGAGGAAATCGGCGAAGATCTGGTGTTGGGCGACACGTTGGCGTCCGACGCACCGCCCACAGACAAGGTGGTGGATACCAAACGGCAACTGGCATGGGTTGAATCGGAGATCAGCCGCCTGCCACATAAACTCAAATCCGCCCTGATCGCCTTTGCAGTGGAAGAACGATCACAGGAAGAATGTGCCGAACTACTCGGCATCACGCCCAAGACCCTTGAAACCCGCGTCTACAGGGCGCGAAAGATATTAACGGAAAAGCTCTCAAAGAAAAAGTGAGGGATGACCAATTCCCCTTCGTAATAGTGGGTACTTATCCTTCGATAAGTCTCGTCACTCTTACAGGAGTTGGTTTTATGAAAATGTTTTATACGCTGAGCGTTATCGCCTTGATAGCTTCGGCAAGTACAGCACAGGCAAACGATAACGCATATCCGCTGGGTTCAAAACAGCAGCGTACCCATAATCAGCAAGAATATTGGCATGGCAAAACCGGCAGTAGTGCATCGGTTCAGAAAAATACGGACGATGATTATCCTATGACGCGTCAGCAGCGCCTTGCCAAGAGCAACGCTGAATATTTCGCGGCTAAGGGCAATACCGGCAGCGGTGCAGCGATTACTAAAAATGCTGATTACGATTTTGCTGTTACGCCTGCACAACGCACTGCAAAGCGTAATTACGATTACTTCAATAAATAATCTCTCTATCGGTTCATCACGGGGTTTGGAAGCTAACGCTTTCAGCCCCGTTAATTTCTGAGAGTTTGAATGCGTGCGCTGCTCATTACTATCATTTTTGTTTTGTCTTCTGCATCCGCGCGTGCCGGTGACGATGCGCTGCGTCGTGTGGAAGCCTATTTGAACGGCCTCAGCACCATCGTAGCCGATTTTACGCAGGTGTCGCCTGATGGCTTGCTGGCTGAGGGAAGGTTTTATTTTGAACGCCCAGGCAAGATGCGTTGGGAGTACGCGCCGCCAACACCTATTCTGATGGTGAGCAGCGGATCTCAGCTTATCTATTTTGATAAGGAGCTGGCGCAAACAACCTACATCCCGATGGATTCCACTCCAGCCGGATTTCTCATGAACGACCCCATCCGTTTCGACGAGAATGTGGTGGTGGAGGAAGCATCGGACGTTGATGGCGTGTTGCGCGTGACGCTTCACCAGGCGAAAAAACCGGAAGAAGGCAAACTCACCTTGGAGTTTTCGGACTCGCCCTTCGTGCTGCGGAACCTGATCGTCACAGATGCCGCCAATCAAGTGACTTCCGTATCTCTCAATAATGCCCATTTCGGCCAGAAGCTCGATTCTTCACTGTTTTCCTTACGAAAATAACCTGCAATTTTTTTGAGGGATGGTCGTTTCTTCTTCGTATTAGTGAGTGCTTACCCCCGTAAGCCAACCACTAACCATAGGATTGGGAGACACAATATGAAAAACATTAGCAGGATATTAACCATTGCGGGACTGTCTGCGGTTCTGCTTTCTTCGGCGGCGCAAGCCTACGATAACGCTTACCCGATGAGTCCGGAGCGCCAACGGATTCACGACCGTGAGGCATACTGGATCGGAAAAACCAGCAGCAACACCAGCGCGGTGACAAAAAATCATGATTACGATTTTGCCGTTACGCCGCAGCAACGCACAGCCAAGCGCAGTCAAGAGTATTTTGCTAAGATTGGCTACAAAGGCGGCGAAGTGAAACATTTCAATCGTTACACGGACGTGTCCGAGTATCCATTCAGTTGCAGCGTGCTCAGTGCGGAGCGTGGAGGTTATGTATTTTCTTCAGCAGCTTGCAAATAAAATGCTAGTATAAGTGGCCTATCTCGTAAGAGAGTAGGCCACTTTTATTAACCAAATTCGGGGAGAATCGAGTGAAGAAAATTATCGCCATCATAGCCATCAGCGCGGCTTTCCCCGCTGCCGCTTTCGCCGAATCCATCACGCTCGATCAGGTGATTAGAGAGAGCTTGCAGAAAAATACCAGCCTGTTCCGTGTCCAGCGTGACTATGAAGATAAGCTGGCAACTGCCACGGAAACCAAGCTGCTGGATAATCCGGAATTCAATATCGATGCCACCCGCGCCAGCGGTGAGAACGGCACAGGCGCAGATGTTGAACTCACCCAGCCTTTGAAGTTTTCCCAGCTTTCCGGCGCACGCTACGGCTATGCCGAAGCATTATCCAATGTCGCCAGCACCGAACAGAAATATGAAATCCTGAAAGTGATTAACGAAACCACCGTGCTGTACACACAGGTATGGCTGCTTTCCGAGCGTAAAAAGCTCTATGAGAATTATGCCGATGATGCGGAGAAAATGAAGAAACTGGTGGGTACATCCGCAGGACAAGGCCAGACCAGCCCCGCCGCCTCGCACCTCTTTTCCTCTGATGCTGCAAAACTTCGCGCTGATTCCAACGCTGTGGAAGCAGAACTACGGCAGGTGCGTACCGATCTGGCGCGACTGACGGGGCGCAGTTACCAGCTGGCTGAATTGCAACGCCCGTCTTTTGTTGATGTGCCGCAGGACACCGAGAAATTGCTGGCCTTCGCTAAAGAGCAATCCAACCTCCGTAACGTGGTAAAAAGTCGTATTAATGCCGCAGAACGCCGCTTAAGCGTTGCAGAGCAGGATGCCGCCCTACCGGAAATCGGGCCTCGCCTGATCTACTCACGCTCACCCGATGGGGATGAAAAATCCTATGGCGTAGGCATTGCCCTTCGTATTCCCCTCTGGAATCAGAACGATGCCGAACGCAAACGTGCCAATGCAGAATTACGCCAAGTGAAATCGGAAGCAGATTTGTTCGTGAACCTGCCCCAAAAAGAGGTGATTGGAGAATTACAACAAAGTGCCGCCGCGCTGCAAGGCCGCGCCGATAGTTATTTTGAGAGTATCCTGCCCGGATACCGAAAATCGTATGAACTCACCCGCAGCATGTTCCGCCAAGGCCAAGCCGATGCGCTTGAAGTCTGGCAGGTGCGCGAAAAATTACTGACCAGCGAGAATGAGGCACTGGATGCGCTGGCGCAAGCCGTGAACGCACGCGGGCAACTGGAATTAGAACTAGGCGGAAAGCTGGAGGAAATTAAATGAAGAAGCTGTTTATCGCACTCGCATTGCTGGGAAGTATGGGGCTTGCAGGGCAAGCCTTCGCCCATGCGGGAGAAGATCATGCTGAAGCACCCGGTACCGAGGGAGGTTCGGGCGTTGTTAGTACGGTAACGCTTTCTGATACAGCCATCAACAACCTCGGAATCCAGACAGTAAAAGCGGTGATCGCCCCGCGTGCCGCCTCCGTAGATGTGAATGGCCTCGTTGAATTCCTGCCTGAACGTCAGGCAATCATTACTTCCCGCGCTGCTGGCCGTGTATCTGAGATTCACGTCAAGGTGGGAGAGAAAGTCACCAAAGGCCAAAGATTGCTTACCATACAGCCGATCTTTGTTGGAAGTTCGCCAGTTGCCATTCCATCGCCGCTGACCGGCTTTGTCACCAAACAAAGCGTGGTGCTGGGGCAGTCCGTCACGCCAGAAGCGGCGTTGATGGAAGTGGGTGATCCGTCTGAGATATTGGTGCGCGGTGTCATGTATGAAACACCGGAAGTTGGCAAGATTCAGGTGGGGCAAAAGGTGCGCGTATCCAGCAACTTGATAAGCGGTGAACCTCTTGCGGGAACGGTGCAGCGTATGGATGGCGCGTATGATCGCGGAAGCCGCACGTTCAATGTCTATGCGCTAGTAAACAATCCTGACCGTCGATTGCTGGCAAACATGCAGGTGGTGTTGTCGATTGAGATCACCACGCCCGCCGACATTCTAACCGTGCCGGTGAAAGCAATCCTCGGTGAAAGCGGCGAACAGTTTGTGTTTGTCCGTAGCGGCAATAATTTCGAGCGGCGTAGCGTGAAGCTCGGCGCAAAATTCAGCAATGATCGTGAAGTTTTGGAAGGCGTGTTCCCTGATGAAGAAGTGGTGACGGTGGGAAATTATCAGCTGCAATTCGCTAAATCAGCCGAACCTAAAAAAGACGAGCATAAGGATTAGCCATGCTCAACTCTATCATACAGTTTTCGCTAAAAAACAGGCTTCTGGTGGTTGCCGCTTCTGCCATGCTGCTGGTGTACGGCGTGTTTGTCATCAGCAAGCTGCCAGTGGATGTGTTTCCCGATCTGAATCGTCCTACCGTAACCATCTTCACAGAAGCCGAAGGGCTTGCGCCGGAGGAAGTGGAAGCACTGGTGACATGGCCGATTGAAACGGCGGTGAACGGCTCCACGGGCGTTGAGCGCGTGCGCTCGGCATCAGCTATCGGGCTTTCGATTGTATGGGTAGAATTCGGCTGGGATACCGATATTTACACGGCACGCCAGATTGTCGCGGAGAAGCTGCAACAGGCGCAGGAAACGCTGCCACAGGACGCACGCCCTGTCATGGGGCCGATTTCTTCCATTATGGGGGAAATCATGCTGGTGGGGCTAACTTCCGAAAATCCTGAAATCAGTGGCATGGATTTACGCACGATTGCGGAGTGGGATATTCGTAACCGCTTGCTTTCCATTTCCGGCATTTCGCAAGTATCAGTGATTGGCGGCGATCTGAAACAATATCAGGTGTTGGTTGACCCGCTGAAACTTAAAAATTATGGCGTGACGCTGCATGATGTGGAAGCAACCATCGCTGGTTCCAATATCAATGCTACAGGCGGCTTTCTGCTTTCTGATTATCAGGAAGGCTTAATCCGCAATATCGCCAGAGTAAAAACACTTGATGATCTGGCAAAATCGCCGTTGCCGAAAGAAAATGGCAGTCCGACACCGCTCACGCTCGATCAGGTAGCGGATATTAAACTTGGTGGCCCTCTGGCAAAGCGCGGCGATGCCAGCGTCAATGGTAGTCCTGCCGTGATTTTCTCTGTTCAGAAACAACCCGGCGCAGACACCATCAAACTCACCAAAGCGATTGAAGCCGAGCTTGCCAGCATTCAAAAAAACCTGCCCGAAGGCGTAAAAATCCACGGTGAAATCTTCAAGCAAGGCACATTCATCGAGCGGGCAATCAAAAATGTAGAGAAAGCCTTGGTCGATGGTGCGATACTGGTTGCTATCGTGCTGTTCCTGTTTCTCCTTAACTTCCGCACCACCTTTATCACGCTCACCGCCATTCCGCTTTCATTCGTATTGACGGCTATCGTGTTCAATATGTTTGGCATGAGTATCAATACCATGACGCTGGGCGGTTTGGCCGTGGCAATTGGCGAACTGGTGGATGATGCGATTGTGGATGTGGAAAACGTCTTCCGCCGCTTGCGTGAAAACCGCCATGCCGAAAAACCCCGCAACCCACTGCAAGTGATTTATGAGGCATCCAGCGAGGTGCGGAACTCCATCGTATTCGCCACCATCATTGTGGTGCTGGTATTCATCCCGCTTTTTGCAATGGATGGTATCGAAGGAAAAATCTTCCTACCGCTGGGTATTGCCTACATTACGTCCATCATTGCTTCGCTGTTCGTATCGCTCACGCTCACCCCAGCCCTTTGCTCGTATCTATTGCCGAACATGAAACGCATGAGTGCAGAACATGATGGCTGGCTGCTACGGAAAATTAAATCGCTTCAAACCCGTGTCCTGAATTTTGCTTTTCCGCATAGCAAAACTGTGCTGACAGCGGTTGCTGTCATGACATTTGCAGTGCTGGCGATGGTGCCGTTCTTCGGCAAGGAATTCCTGCCACAATTCAATGAAGGCTCGGTGACGATAAACATCCTGACCCCACCTGGAACCAGCCTTGCTGAATCCAACCGTATCGGCACGATTGCGGAAAACCTTATCCGCCAAGTGCCGGAAGCCACCGAAACCGGAAGGCGCACAGGCCGCGCAGAACGCGATGACCACGCAGAAGGCGTGCATTCCAGTGAGATTGAGGTGGAGTTGAAAGAATCCAAGCGTTCTCGCGCTGTCATTCTTGCCGATATACGCAGCCGCTTGGATGAGATTCCCGGAATCGCGGTGAATATCGGCCAGCCTATTTCGCACCGCATTGACCACATGATGAGCGGTGTGCGGGCGCAGATCGCCATCAAGCTGTTCGGCACGGATTTGGATGTGCTTCGTGCTAAAGCCGAAGAAATCCGCCAAGCCATGAGCGAAGTGGAAGGAGTGGTGGATCTGTCGGTGGAAAAGCAGGTGCTTATTCCACAAGTGCATGTGCTGTTTGATCGTGAGAAAGCTGCTACCTACGGCCTCCTTTCCGGCGAAGCGGCGGAATATGCCGAGCTTGCCATGCAGGGCAAGGCCGTGGGGCAAGTGCTGGATGGCCAGCGTACCTATGACATCGTGATGCGTCTTTCCGATGCGGCACGGAGCGACATTGAAGCCATCAAGCAAATTCCTGTCGATACCAGGGATGGTAATGTGGTGCCGCTGCAAGCGATTGCCAACGTGCAGGATGCCAAAGGGCCGAACATCATCAACCGCGAAAACGCCCAGCGGCGCATTGTGATTCAGGCCAACGTCGCCGAGCGTGATCTGGTGGGCGTGGTGAAGAAAGTACAGGCAGCGATTGATAGCAAAGTGCAGCTACCACAAGGCTACTACATTACCTATGGCGGACAGTTTGAAAGCCAAGCCAGTGCCTCGCGCTTGATTGCCGTATTAAGCCTGTTTTCGCTGGCGGGCATGTTCATGGTGCTGTTCGTGCATTTCAAAAGTGCAAACCTTGCGCTTCAGGTGATGGTATCAATACCGTTGGCCTTTATCGGTGCGGTGATTGGCGTATGGCTCTCCGGCGGCGTGTTCTCGATTGCAACGATGGTGGGCTTTGTCACGCTCACCGGCATTGCCGCCCGTAACGGCATCATGATGATCGCGCATTACCTGCACCTGATGGAACATGAGGGCGAACGCTTCGACATCGCCATGATTTATCGCGGCACATCCGAGCGGATTATCCCCGTATTGATGACCGCGCTCACCGCATCCCTTGCACTGATTCCGTTGATTATCGCCGCCGATGAGCCGGGTCGTGAAATCCTGCATCCTGTTGCCGTGGTGATTTTCTGCGGATTATTTTCCAGCACGCTGCTCGATCTCACCGTGCGCCCGCTGGTGTTCTGGAAATTCGGCAAGAAACCCGTCGCTACTTTGCTACCAGCGGCAATTACCCATTAACCCAAGGAGAATGACATGAAGAAACTACTGCTTACCACTGCGATACTGGCCTTCGCTGGCTTGCAGCAACCTGCGCTGGCGCATGAAGGTGAAGATCATTCAAAAACAGAACAGCACGGCCAGCACGAACCTTCCGCTGTGCATGATGAGGCTACCAAAATAACCACCAAAGATGGCGCTCTTAAAGTGATGCGTGACGGCGTATCCTTTATGGACGAAGCCGTAAACAAGCAAAAAGCGGACTTATTTGCCAATGGCAAAGTCATGGATCAGCTGCACGATGTGACTGTCCATATCGGAGAAGCGGCAAAGTTTCTTGAAAAAGAAGCGGAAAGTATGGAGCCGGCAAAGAAAGTCCGCTTGCTCGGCGCACTTAAACAGCTCGTAAAAACCACCACGGATTTCCACATTGGCACGCATGATAAGAATCTGGAAAAAACCTTATCCGAACTCAAGAAAAGCCAAGGCGCACTTAAACTTGTTGAAAGTGCAGCAAAATAATTTTTGAGGGATAACCGATTCTCCTGCGTACTACGAAGTGCGAAAACATAAACAGTACGCATGGAGAATGGCATGAAAACTACGGTACTATTAGCCACAACACTGCTGTTATCAGCGTGTGCGGCACAATTTACTCCACCATTGACACTTGATCAGAAATTATCACAAACCGCCACTCAAGCAGAACGCAAAGAGACCTTGCGCCTTGCGTGCCTGAATGAAGCAGAGTGGCCTGCCAGCCTGCAAAAAATCAACACCACTGGGCGTCGCGGTATTCAGCAACGGCAAAGGCTTAAGCGGTCACCTGAAATTCTCGAAATGAAATCGCTCTGCCGTCAGATGGATGACCTGACCACGGCAGACGCTGATGAAAAGTTGCCACCAAAAGATCTGGCGGCAACCTGCGCTGCTAAAGTAGCTGAGAAAAAGCAGAAAGAAGGCAAAGGCTGGGCAGATCACGCCAATCGCATCTCGCACATATGCGAAGAAATGACCAACCGCATATAAAATCAACAACAAACTCAACGGAGAATTTATGAAATTACTGCACGCACTTTTAATCGGAAGTTCACTAGCGATTGTCGCGCCCGCCTTTGCCCACGATCACGGTGAAATGGGCGGTGAAATGAAACATTGCATGCCGGGTAAAGACTGCCCGCACATGCAAAAATCAGCCGATTCCATGCAAGGTATGGATCATGGCAAAAAAGAAGGCACTCATGAGCATGGTGAAGTTGCCAAAACGCTTGCGGTGAAAGTGCTGCCACAGGGCGAACTGAAAGCGGGCAAAACCACCAAAATGCTCATGCAAATTGCCTCTACTAAGGACAGCAAGCCTGTAACACCAGAAGCAATCAACGTGGTGCATACGCAGCGTGTGCATTTGCTGGTGATTGATCCTACGCTTACCGATTACCACCATATCCACCCCACACCCACCGACAAGGCGGGTGAATGGGCGTTTGATTTCACGCCAAAGAAAGATTCAAGCTACCGAATCTGGACGGACGTAACCCCTGCGACCACCGGAAAGCAGGAATATATTAAAACCGATATCGGCAAGTCGTCGATTACCTCTCACGAGATGGATAAAACGCTTATCAGTAAGTCAGAAGCCGGTGGCTATCAATTTGCTCTCAGCTTTGATGAGCCGCTGGTAGCCGAGAAACCCGTCATGGGGAAAGTGGTAGTGACCGATAAGGCAGGAAAGCCCGTATCAAACTTACAGCCGGTGATGGGCGCATTCGCGCATATCGTAGGCTTTGGTGAGGACGGCAATACCATCCTTCACATTCATCCAATGGGCAAGGAACCCACTTCGGAATCCGAGCGCGGTGGGCCAGAGTTGCAATTCCATATCGAGCCTGAAAAAGCCGGTTTTGTGAAACTGTTCGTGCAAACACGCATTGATGGCAAAGACCTGTTCGCGCCACTAGGGGTAATTGTAAAATAACAACAAAATATCCCTTGACCTTGTAGTATACTCAAAGGTGTATGCTGTAAAAATCGAGGGAAAAATATGAAACAGCTCACCATCGGAAAATTGGCGGAAATCACTGAAGTCAGCGCAGAAACTCTGCGTTATTATGAAAGACTGAAGTTGATTTCCGCTGAATCGCGCTCACCAGCAGGGTACCGTCTTTATAGCCCTGAAGCGGTGAGGCTTGTTCGTTTCATCCGCGGCGCAAAGGAGTTGAACTTTACGTTGGATGAAATTCGCCAGCTGCTGGCACTTAAAGGTTCCGATAAAGCAACCTGCGCTGAGATTCTCAAACATACTGAAGCAAAAATAAAGCAAGCTGAAACTCGCATTCTTGAACTCAAAGAAATCAGAAAGGTGCTAAAACAACTGGCCGAACAGTGTCCCGCCGATGACAGTCCGCTTGATTGCTGCCCCATCCTCGAACATATCAACCGGAAGGCTAAAGCTGGGATTGCCGCATTGATTGTCAGCATCGCAGCTTTTTTCTCTTTGCCGCAGGTGGCCGAGGCCAAGCCAATTCCTTACGCGGGCGGTTGGATGGTTATGCAAGAGAACAATGGTTCGGAAAATCTTCTTCATATCGTCTATGCACCAACCGCCAATTATTCCATAGGTACCAGCAACGAGTGGATGCGCGAAGAGGAGTATTGGGTACACAGCCTACAATTTAACTATCTGGTGAATCGCTGGAATATGCCGGATGCACAGGGAAACCTCTTTTTTCTCTCCGGCGCAGGAGCGGCACAACAAGGCAGCAACACTGAGCCAGCGGCATGGGCAGGAATTTTAGCTGATTACGAAACCAGAAGAATTTTTGTCTCTTACGAGAATCAGGCACTTTATGCGGGGGACATTGACAAGCAATTTTCACAAAAAGCCCGTGTCGGGGTAGCGCCCTATATCGGTAAATACGATGATTTGCATACATGGTTGATGCTGCAAGTGGAGCACCAGCCTGGAATGGAAGATGAAGTCGTAGTTACGCCGCTCGTGCGGCTGTTCAAAGGCAACATTCTGGCCGAGGTCGGTTACAGCAGCGATAATACGGTCATGTTTAATTGGAATCTCACATTTTAAGGAGGAAATTATGCGTAAATTTATTCTTATCACAGCAATGCTGGCCACTTCCATCGGCTCTCCGGCATTCGCAGAAACAGCAAAAATCAGCGTTAACGGCTTGGTGTGCGCTTTCTGTGCGGAGGGTATTAAGCGCACGTTTGGAAAGCTCGATACCGTAAAAGACACCATCGTTGATCTTGATGCCAAGCTGGTGACCATCGATTTTCAGCCGAGCAAAACGATTGATGACGCAACGCTCACGACGCTCGTAAAAAATGCAGGCTATGACGTGGTAAAAATCGAACGGGTGAATTGATGCATAAGGCAAAGCTGCACCGCGGAGTTGTTCCTACCGTCGCGCTCTTTGCTTCAATGAGCACATTATTGTGTTGCGCGCTACCAGCACTGCTCGTGACGCTGGGTGCTGGTGCAGCCCTGATTGGATTGTTTAGTGCCATGCCAGGATTGGTATGGCTTTCCGAACACAAGACCCCGCTGTTTATTTTCGCAGGGATTATGCTCACGATTTCTGGAGCACTGCGCTATCTTAACCGGAATGCTCCATGCCTCGCTGATCCGGCGCAAGCAAAAGCCTGTGCGCGGCTTCGGAGAATCAGCGGCTGGATTTTTTATATTTCGGTATCAGCCTATTTTATAGGCGTTTTCTTTGCCTTTCTAGCACCGAAGATGATGCTTATGGGCATGATGTAAGTCCTTATCAGAAAACGCTTGACCTTGTACTATAGTCCAGGGTGTAGGGTCAGCCTGTTTTCAACCACCAACGGAGGAGTTACACATGCAAAATACTTCATCAAACCCTACTAAGCCTGAATGTTGCGATCACATGAAATCGCCTCAAGCCGCTACTCAAAAGGATATCTCTAAGCCGCAAGAGCATTGTTCGGAAAAACCAGCGCAGGCTGCCGAGCATCCCGTTGAAAAGAAATCCAAGAACAAATGTTGCTGCGGTTAGCGATATGTTGAAGGAACAGACTGCTCTAAAAGAAAGCCCATCCAAGCGATCGCTTCCCTCTGTCCCGACCATGAATGAGGTTGAGCATTATTTAAGGAAGCCGCCTCAAAAGCAAGTCGCCCAAGTACAGAAACCCGAGGAAGATTTGATCGAAGTCAATTATTATTCGCCGACAAGCGATTAGTGATTGACCTTTCACTATAGTCCAAGGTGTAGGGTGCAGACTTATGACAAAGAACCATGCCACGATTACTATCGGAAAATTGGCGGAAATGTGCGGTGTTCGCATCGACACGATCCGCTACTATGAACGCTTTAAGCTAGTGCAGGCGGAACGCCGTTCCAAGTCTGGCTACCGACTATACGATGCAAACAGCGTACGTCAGGTGATGTTCATCAAGAACGCGAAGGAGCTTGGTTTTACCCTCGCCGAGATTAAAAGGCTGCTTACCCTGAAATCGAGCAAGGATGCGACTTGCGCCACTATGCTGGAACGGACGCACCAGAAAATTATCGAGGCAAAGAAACAGGTAAAAGAATTAGAGCGCGTCGAGAAAGCACTTACGCACCTTTCCAAAATATGCCCAGGCGGTGATACGCCGATTAGCCAGTGTCCTATTCTTGATCACCTCTACCCCAAACACAAAGCATCTGCAATAGGCACCGCTCATGACTAGCAGCCGACCATTTTTTAATACTTTCCTCTTTTTTGTGATCATCGCCGTGGTGTTTGGTTATCACGCGGCGTTTGCCAAAGAGAACAAGCCAGATACGCATGGCGGTAACATGCCGCACTGCATGCAGGGAATGGATGCTCATTGTCGCATGAACGAAGCAATGAAGCGGATGGAAGAAGAAATGGCGGCGCATCGCGCCAGCCAGCACTGCATGCCAGATATGACAGCGCATTGCCAGATCATCGCCGATCTCGAATATATGGAAAGACGCATGGAAAACATGCGGATTACTATGCAGCATTGCATGGGTAAGGAGAAAGACTGCCCGATGCCGGAGATGAGTGGCGAAATGAAAGCGATGCGCGAGCGAATGGACTCCATGATCTGGCAGATCGAGCCACGCGGAACCGGCGAAGAAAAAGTTTTGAGGGATGAAACGAAATCCTCCGTAACAAGGGATAAACCATCCCCAGTAGTGAAAGGAGAATAACATGGCCTACCAGGAACTACACACTCATCGCAGTACAACTCGCCAGACCGCCATAGGTTTCGATGCAGGTTTGCGCGCTTACATGCTGAAAATTTATAATTACATGGCGAGCGGATTGTTGCTGACCGGCATTATCGCGCTGTTCTCCTCGCAGTCCGAGGCGGTCTTAAGTGCCATGTACACTATCGAGGGCAATGCGATCACCGGCATGAAGCCGCTGGCATGGATCGTGATGTTTGCTCCGCTTGGCTTGGTTATGTATCTCAGTTTTGGGCTGAGGAGCATGAGCTTAATGGCCGCGCAGATCAGCTACTGGATTTATGCGGCGTTGATGGGGCTGTCACTTTCTACGATATTCTTAACCTTTACCGGTGAAAGCATTACCCGCGTGTTCTTTATCACCGCTGCCACATTCGGCGGCATGAGTCTCTATGGCTACACCACTAAGCGCGACCTAACGGGACTTGGGTCGTTTATGATGATGGGGCTGTGGGGCATTATTATCGCCTCACTGGTGAATCTATTTCTTAAAAGCTCCGGCCTGCAATTCGCCGTTTCTATTATCGGCGTATTGGTCTTCGTGGGGCTCACTGCCTTTGACACGCAAAAACTCAAGAGCCTGTACTATCAGCTTTCAAACGAAGGCGAATGGGCGGGCAAGATCGTCATCATGGGCGCGCTGACTCTTTACCTCGATTTTATCAACCTCTTTCTGCAACTCCTCCACCTGTTTGGCGACAGGCGGAGATGACACAATTTCTTTCACCCCTCATTACATGGAGAATATTATGAAAAAACTGATTGTTACTACTTTTGCGCTTCTGCTTGCAGCATGCACGCAGACCAACACTTCCGGCAACGGCATGATGCAAGGCGGGATGATGCAGGGCGATATGATGAAAAATTGTCAGGAAATGATGAAAGAAGGGAAAATGCAGTGCCAGTGCCCATGCTGTCAGAAGATGATGGATGGCGGGATGATGAAAGACGGCATGAAAATGGACATGCAGCAGTGCCAAAAAATGATGAAGCAAAGCGGCGCGCCGATGCAATCTTCACCGGCGAAGAAAGCCGCCCCTTCTGGCGTTAGCACTGAAGACCATAAGCAGCATCACCCCGCGCAATAAATAATAGAAAGGAACATCTTTATGCAACATTCCCATCACCCTTCGGAGAAAGGCAGCAATGGCGAAAGCTGGCTGCTCTCACGCACCGGCATTGCCACCATCGTCGCAGTCTCCGTACTTGGCTTTTTGATTTACCAAGGCCACGGCGCGCATCTGCTCGGCTATTTGCCGTTCGCACTGATCCTGCTTTGCCCGCTGATGCACATTTTTATGCACGGCGGACATGGTGGGCATGGTGGGCACCAGCACAGCGAGGAAGATACCTCTACGCTCACGCCGGAAGAGAAGAAGAAACGCGAAACCGAGAAGAAACAAGATAAAAAGGGAGGATGCCACTAATGGAACACGCTGGCGACGTACCGGCTTATGGTCTATGGGGACTCGTCATCCTCAACTCGATCATTTTTATCGGCTTTGCCTACAGCTTTTATAAGCCACGAACCCAAACGGACTGGCGGACGTTTAACGCGTTTTCCGCCTTTGTCATCGCGCTTTTTGTCGAGATGTATGGCTTTCCTCTGTCGATTTACCTGTTTTCCGGCTGGCTTGCCAGTAAGTATCCCGGCGTGGACTTCCTGTCGCACAATAACGGGCATTTGATTCATACGCTGCTCGGCATGAAAGGTGATCCGCACTGGGATATTTTCCATATCCTGAGCAACGTCTTCATCTTCGGCGGCTTCCTGGCACTTTCCTATAGCTGGCATGTGCTATGGAAAGCCCAGCGGCGCGGCAAGCTCGCTTGCACCGGCATTTACGCCCGTATGCGCCACCCGCAATATGTGGCGTTCATCGCCATCATGCTGGGTTTTCTGCTGCAATGGCCGACGCTGCCGACGCTGGTGATGTTCCCTGTGCTGGTCTTCATGTATGTGCGGCTTGCCTATAAAGAGGAAGCGATCGCTGAGAAGGAATTCGGTGAAGAATGGCGGCGCTATGCGGCCGTAACGCCGCGTTTCTTTCCGCTCCTCGGCGCGGTGCCGCAACAGACTCACCACAAAGGGGCGGCATAATGGCGCATTCGCACGCAGCACACGAGGATCATTCCAAGCACGGCGATGACTGCCCGCATAAGCAGGCGCAGAAAGCCGCCAATGCTCACGCACATCATGACCATGCCGCCATGAAACATGATAAACCTACGGGAGGACATGGCAGCAGCGCCGGCTGTCACGGCGGCAGCCACGCCGACCACGCGCATATGGTGGAAGATTACAAGAAGCGATTCTGGATCTGCTTTGCGCTGATGTTCCCCGTGCTGGCGCTATCTCCGATGATTCAGGAGTTCCTGGGGCTTGGAGACTCCTGGCGCTTCAAGGGCGATATGTATCTATTGGCCGGTCTTTCCAGCGTGGTGTTCTTTTACGGCGGAGTGCCGTTTTTCAAAGGCATGGTCGCCGAACTTAAAGGCAGGCTCCCAGGGATGATGACGCTGATCGCCATCGCCATTACCGCTGCCTATCTCTATAGCGTCGCCATCGTGCTTGGACTGCCGGGGATGGATTTCTTCTGGGAGCTGGTATCGCTGGTCAATATCATGCTGTTCGGCCACTGGATCGAGATGAAGTCGGTCATGGGGGCGGGCGAAGCGCTGGAGCAGCTGGCGCGTCTAATGCCATCGGAAGCGCATAAAGTCATGCCGGACGGCAGTGTGCAGGATGTCCCGCTCGACCAGCTGCATCTTGGCGATCAGGTGTTGATCAAACCCGGCGAAAAAGTGCCTGCCGATGGTAAAATCATCAAGGGCAGCACGTCACTTAATGAGTCCATGCTGACGGGCGAATCCAAGCCGGTGGCGAAGGGTGCGGGCGCAAACGTGATCGGCGGTTCGATCAACGGCGAAGGCTCTATCTATGTCGAGGTCACAAAGACAGGCGGCGAATCCTTCCTATCGCAGGTGATTGAACTGGTCAAACAGGCGCAGGAAAGCAAATCCAAAACGCAAGACCTCGCCAACCGTGCCGCCTTCTGGCTGACAATGGCGGCGATTTTTATCGGCACCGGCTCGCTGGTGGCATGGCTTGTTTTCAGCGACCAGCCTCTCGCTTTCGCGCTGGAACGCATGGTAAGCGTCATGGTGGTGGCCTGTCCCCATGCGCTGGGTCTGGCCGTGCCGCTGGTGGTGGCGGTTTCCACCGCCATTGCCGCGCAGAACGGCTTGCTGATCCGCGACCGCACCGCGTTTGAAGCCGCCCGCAATATCCAGGCGATTATTTTCGATAAAACCGGCACGCTGACAAAGGGCGAATTCGGCATCACCGATGTGCTGCTGTTTGATGCCGGCATGAAGCAGGAAGAGCTGGTGGCATATGCGGCCTCGGTAGAAGCGCATTCCGAGCATCCGATCGCCAAAGGCATCGTGAAATCCTCCAGCGAGAAGTGGGAGGTGGAGAACTTCAGGGCGATCCCCGGCAAAGGTGCGGAAGGCACGGTGAATGGCAGGAACGTCAAAGCTGTTAGCCCCGGATACTTACGCGAACAAAATATCCCGATGGACGATCCGCGCTACAAAGAACTATCCGGCCAAGGCAAAACCGTAATTTTCGTGCTGATTGATAATCAGTTGAAAGGTGCCATTGCGCTGGCTGACATCATCCGGCCGGAATCGAAGGAAGCCATGCAGCGGCTCAAGGAAATGGGTATACGCTGCATCATGCTCACCGGCGACAATAAACAGGTGGCGGATTGGGTAGCGAAGGAAATTGGCCTTGATGAAGCTATTGCGGAAGTGTTGCCGCACGAAAAAGCCGCAAAAATTAAGGAAGTACAGCAGCGAGGCCTGACAGTCGCCATGACGGGAGACGGCGTGAATGACGCGCCAGCCCTGGCGCAATCCGATGTCGGCATCGCCATCGGTGCAGGCACGGATGTGGCGATCGAAACCGCCGATATCGTGTTGGTAAAGAGCAACCCGCTGGATGTGGTGGCGATCATCGGTCTTGCCCGCGCCACCTACAGCAAGATGATCCAGAATCTGCTATGGGCGACCGGCTACAACACGGTTGCTATCCCGTTGGCGGCGGGTGTGCTGTACACCGGCTATGGTATTGTTCTTAACCCTGCGCTGGCCGCGATCTTTATGGCGGGCAGCACCATTATCTGCGCGGTGAATGCGAAAAGCCTGAAATTGGGGAAATGACATGCGCGGCGCTTTCCTCATCATTCCAATTTTGTTGAGCGGGTGCGCCGAGAAAGTTCATGACGGAAAATACACGCACCAGCAATTCTGGAACAATGAGGTGCATCGCGGGCATGACATGAGCAGCGGCCAGCGGCATGACGCAGGACATGATTTTGAATGCACGGCTAACGGATACCGGCTCGATCATTGTGACAGCGATCACCACGGAGGTCATCAATGAGCGGCGTACTCTCCGGCAAAAAGGGACTGGTGGTGGGCATTGCCAATGCTCAATCGATTGCATGGGGCTGCGCTAAAGCCTTTCATGATGCCGGAGCGGAGCTTGCAGTGACTTATCTGAACGAGAAGGCAGAGCCTCATGTACGTCCGCTGGCAGAACAAATTAACGCGCCGCTGATTATGCCGCTCGATGTTCGGAATGACGAGCAGATTGATGCCGTATTTTACGCCATCGGGCAGCATTGGGGAAAGTTCGATTTCTTGCTGCACGCGATCGCCTATGCCCCCAGGAAGGATTTGCATGGGCGCATCGCCGATGCTTCGCGTGCAGGATTTCTGGAGGCGATGGACGTGTCATGTTACTCGTTTATCCGCATGGCGCACCACGCCGAGGCCTTAATGCGGCATGGCGGCTGTCTGCTTACTACCAGCTATTACGGAGCGGAAAAAGTAGTGCCGAATTATGGGCTGATGGGGCCGGTAAAGTCAGCACTTGAGAGCACAGTGCGCTATCTGGCGGCGGAGTTCGGCAGCAAAGGCATCCGCGTAAATGCGCTGTCACCCGGCCCCATCATGACCCGCGCCGCCAGCGGAATAAACGACTTTGACGAGTTGCTGGATGCAGCCCGCCAGAAATCACCCCAGCATGAAACGGTCTGCATCGAGTGCGTCGGGGCGTATGCACGGTTTTTAGTAAGCGACGAAGCACGGTTAGTTACCGGCAGCATCGCTTACGTCGATGCAGGCTACAACATTATCGGAGGTTAATATGGCTATGTTCATGATGCATATTGCAATGATTCTGGCAGTTCTGGCCGCTGCGGGCGGACTGGTAGCACTACATTACGCAGCGCAGCATAAGGCAAAATTGGTCAAGGCTGCTGGCGTCCTTCTGCTGGTTTTCGGCATCGGAAGCACTGCCTGCACCGTCTATTACGCCGCCAAGTATTTCTTCATGGGGCATTACGAACATGCCTATGACTTCAAAATGACAATGGAAGGCAACGGCCCGCACTACCATTGCAGCGGCAGCATCGGCGATTGACATGCGCGTTCTCACCATCAATGCGGGTAGTTCATCGGTAAAGTTCGCCGTATTCGATACGGCGAATAACCAGCAGCTATTCAAGTCCGAAATGGAGCGGGCTGACTCGGTGGAGCAAGCCGTTAAGCATATTCCTGCGGTGCTTGAGAATGAAGGCGTCCGTTCGTTTGATGCCATAGGCCATCGTGTGGCGCATGGCGGCGCTAAATTCCGCGATCCGCAAGTCATCAATGCCGAGGTTATCAAGGATATCGAGTCTTGCGTTCCACTGGCGCCGCTCCATAATCCGCCAGCATTGGCAGCCATACGCTTGGCGGGGACATTATGGCCGCAGCTGCCGCAGGTGGCGGTATTTGATACCGCGTTTCATCAAACCATGCCGGATCGCGCCACGTCCTATGCCGTGCCGGAAAAATGGCGCAAAGCCGGATTCAGGCGTTATGGCTTTCATGGCACGTCGCATAAATACGTCATGCTGCGTGTGGCAGAAGAACTGAAGACTTCAGCATCAGATCTTCGCATTATCAGCTGTCACCTGGGCAACGGCGCCAGCGTATGCGCCATTGAGCGCGGCGTGTCGGTCGATAATTCGATGGGCATGACCTCACTCGAAGGATTGGTGATGGGTACACGTTCCGGCGATGTCGATCCCGGCATGTTTGCGTATCTCAACCGGACGCTTGGCCTTTCCATCGAGCAGATCGAGTCGGCGCTTTACCATGAGAGCGGATTAACGGCACTTTCAGGCTTGGGGCGGGACATGCGGGATATTGAGAAAAACGCGGCGGAAGGCCACAAAGACGCACAGCTTGCCATTCAAGTTTATGCCTACCGCGCGCGCAAATATATTGCCGCCTACGCAGGAGTCATGGGTGGAGTCGATGTCATCGCTTTTACAGGAGGCATCGGCGAAAATTCCGCCTCGATGCGTAAACGCATTTGCGAGCGGTTGGACTATCTTGGTTTGGATTTTGATGACGATAAAAACATCAACGTGCGCCTTACGGATTCTGAAGCACCGCAGATTCAGGCAGATCATTCGCGGGTTAAGGTGATAGTCACCCAAACGCGGGAACAGTGGATGATTGCCAAGGAAACGGCGCGCATACTGGCGCTTGAACAAAAAGAACCCCAGCCCATGCTGTCGATCCCCGTTGCGGTATCGGCACACCATGCCCATTTAACTCAGGCGGCGGTAGAACAGCTATTTGGCAATGGCCACCAGCTGAAGATACGCAAAGCGTTAAGCCAACCAGGATTTTGGGCAGCGGAGGAAATAGTAGATGTCATCGGCCCACGCGGTGAAATTAAGGGTGTGCGTGTTCTCGGCCCTTGCCGCGATGCCAATCAGATTGAGATCGCCGAAACCGAAGCCTTTAAGATCGGTGTGGATGCGCCGATACGCTTGTCGGGCGATGTAGCCAGAACGCCTGTCGTCATTCTGCGTGGTGCAACTGGGAGCATTCAAACGAATGGAGTGATTGTTGCCAAGCGACACATCCATATGAACAGCAAAGACGCTGAGGCACAAGGCCTTCGGCACGGTGACGAGGTGGAAGTAACGATACGCGGCGGTGAGCGCGACTTATCGTTCCACCATGTTGTGATTCGCGTTGACCCGCATGTTATAACAGAAATGCACATCGATACGGATGAAGCCAATGCCGCCCATATCGAGCACAGTGGCAGCGGTGAGCTTATTTATGCTCCGGCGGAGGGCTGCGCGGCGCACATTACCCGCTGCCATATGCCTGCCGAAATGCCCACGCGATCTTGTTGCCTTAAAACCCCTGATACGAAGGAGGCCGCCTAATGCCAAAACACGCCACGAAGCCAAAACAGCGCGCCCAAGCAACCCTGCATAAAACCAAGCATTCTGCGGTAAAGGTTATGAATATTGCTGCGCCGGAAGCGGTATCCGAAGCAACAGAATCCGTTGCTCATCCGCTGGCAGATACGCCGTTTGCTCATGCCGTTGATAGCTTTCAACGCTCGATATTGTTTTGGGACGCGATTCGCAAGCGAGCCGATAATTTTCTGGAGCATGAGCGCGAAGGGCTGCCGCCCGTACTCAATTTTGAATCTGAGATGGTTTTGGATGCGCGGACGTTCGAGAAGCCGTGCAACTACGCGCTGCTGAAAATCACGCAATATGGGGATGCATGTCTCGAAGATTGCCTTGACCCGGCAAAGCCCCCTGTAATCATTGTTGATCCACGCGCCGGTCATGGCCCTGGCATTGGCGGTTTTAAGCGTGAATCAGAGGTAGGCATCGCGTTGCACCAGGGACATCCGGTTTACTTCGTGATTTTCTACCCGAAGCCGGAGCCGCACCAGACCATTCAGGATGTGCTGGCGGCACTCAGGCGTTTTGCCGAGCATGTAAAAGCACAGCACGACGATATGCCGCCCATATTATACGGAAACTGTCAGGCCGGTTGGATGCTGGCGCTGCTCGCCGCCGACTGCGAGGGGCTGGTCGGCCCGACCGTGCTGTGCGGATCTCCGTTATCCTATTGGGCAGGTGAAACCGGCAAAAACCCCATGCAACTGCAAGGAGGACTGGCCGGTGGCACATGGCTCGCCCACTTCATGGGGGATGCAGGCGCAGGAGAGTTCGACGGCGCG
>SXGU01373872.1_pt1 | contig 54271 bp, 5 predicted proteins | sample 3174531 | NCBI WGS metagenome assembly SXGU01 (sample SAMN11356863, study PRJNA531348) | freshwater metagenome | isolation source: freshwater sample F1-140 | place: China: Fuxian Lake, Yuxi | collected 2017-12-25 | reverse complement strand
TTGCCCGTTCCAATCGTGATGAGGGTGTCGCGCTGACCCTTAAGCGTGCTGAGCCCGGTGAAGCTAAGGTCGCCTTCGCTGATGTTGAGTGTGTAGTCTTGTCCTGCGGTGGCGAGCGTAGTCGCCGCAAACTCGACATTACCTCTCGTCACACTGAGCGACTGATCCATACCCGCCACCAATGTGCTGGTACCCAGGAAGGAAACATTACCCGCCCCCACCGTCATACCAAGATTTCCCGCCGTGGCGGTCAGCGTAGTGGTGTCCGCCAGACTGAGGTGACCAGTGCCGATTTGCAGCGACAAGTCGCTGCCACCGGTTAATTGCGTCAGACCGGTGAGCTGGATATTGCCAGTATCAACCTTGATAAGCTGGTCATCGGTCGCACGGAAAGTGCTCGCATTGCTGAGTACTATATTACCGGCGACGAGATGAATCTCGATGTCGTCACCGGCGGTGAGATTGGTTCCGGTACGTGCCGTGAAATTACCGGCACCGATTTCCATTACCACATCACGCCCGGCGTTGAAGTTTGTCGCTTGACTGAATGCCACATCACCACGATAGCTGGTCGCCACCGTATTCAGCTTTACGTCCTGCCCCGCGGTGAAGGTGCTTTCCTGAGTCAAGCTGACTTTGCCCCCCACATCGACGATCACATCGCATGTCGCTTGCAGGGTGCTGGCATCACGGGCACTAAAGTCGCCGCCACGCAAGCGAACAATCACATCGGTGGTATCGCTTTCCAGGTGGCTGGTATCGCGCAGACTTAGATTGCCAGCGCGAGCATCGAGCAACACAGCGTCGCCGGCTACCCGCGAATCGCCGCTCAGCGCCAACTCACCCACTACCGCAGTCAGTGTGGCGGTGCCGTTACTGGCGGTCAGTCGCGTCGTGCCGGTCATCATCAGTTTGCCGCTGGTGGCCGTCAGCCCCAATGAGGTCTTGCCCGTGAGAGTGGTTATGCCGGTAAGGCTTAAATCACCTACTAGCGACGACAAAACCAGGCTACCGTTTTGCGACTGCATGGTCGTGCTGCCCGCCAGGGTCACCGCCCCACCAAAAGCAAGGCGGGCATTTTGACCAGCGGTAAGCTGACTGGTGCCGGCGATCTCGCCCCCGCCTCCCGCGGTAAGCGTGACATCCCGCGTTGCAGTGACGGTGCTGGAATTCGTCGCAGCATAGCGATTCGTCATCGTCAGCACGGCATCTCTGCCGGCCGTCAAGCGAACCGACTCTTGCAGCCTCAGATCACCGATCACATCCAGCGCCAGATCGCCTCCCGTCGTTACCACGGCACTGCCCAATACCGTCCCGCCAGCGCCGATTTGGAGAGCCAGCACGTTGCCAAGCGTGGACGAGCCCAGGCTGAGCGCATCGCGATCGGTCAGCGTAGCGTTTGTTGCGTTCACCCGCAACACGGCAAAGTCGTTGCCGCTGTTGTCCAGCAACACGTCACCGCCGGCCGTGATCAGGATCAGCGTGTCGCTACCGTCGGCGCGGAAGTAAGCGTTGGCAATCTGGTCGATGTTGCCCGCCGTCGCGGTCAGCGTCGCCGTGCCGCCGGCGGTGGCATTGCCCAGCAGCAGTGCGGTGGCGACACCCGAACCGGCCACGTTCAGCGACAGTTGGTCGGCGACCGAGAGGCTGTCGATTTGCAAACCGCCGGCCAGCGCGGCGATCGAAAGATCCGCGCCGCCGCCATTGGCGGTGGCGAGATCGATGCGGGCGGTCTGGCCGCTGCCGCCGGCGAGACTGACGAAGCCGCCGCCGGACACGGCGCGCAGTTCATTGATGCGCGCGGCGGCGATGTCGATGGTGCCGCCTTCGTAGCGGGTGCCGACCGACAGGCCTTGCAGGCGGGTGATCGCGCCCTGGGTAACCGTCAGGTTGGAGGTTTCGGCGCTGCTGCCATCGATGATGCCTCCGAGTTGCGACAGCAGGAAGAGATTGCCGCCGCTTACCGCGACCTGGCTCAAGGTGATGTCGCGCATGGCGCGAATGTCGGCGGCGCCGCTTGCGCTGATCGTGATGCCGTCCTGCATCGACAAGGCACCGAGCGCAACCTCGTAGCGGACATCGGCTGCCGACGCGTTGCCGGTCAGGCCGAGATCGCCGGCATCAACAACCACGTCGAGATCGCCGGTGATGCCGACGGCGGCCATGGTCAGGCCGCGGGCCGATTGCAGATAAACCCCGTTTGCCGCGCCACTCAGCGAAACCAGGGTGGCGATATCGAGATCGATGTCGTCAGTCGAAGGCTCGCCCTGTACCAGGGTCGTGATGCCGGCGCGGCCGTTGCCGCCCGTCAGGGCCGACGTGTCGATCGCCAGCAGCGGCAGGTCGCGGTCGCCCAGGCTGCCACCGAAGCTCACGGCCATGCTGCTGACCGCGAACGTCGCGCCGTCGATGCCCAGGGCCAGGAGCGCATCGCCGATGGCCGTGTCGGTGGCATTCCAGGCGATCGCGGCAGTGGTGTAGGTATTGCCGTTCACCGTCAGGCCAAGCCGGTAGCTGCCGCCCGTCGCTCCGTCCAGGCTGATGCGCTGGCGCTCGTCGACGCCGGCGCTGGTGTTGCCGCCAACTTGCGTGCCGCTCAGGCGGGTGCGGGCGGTTTCATCGCTGCCGACGATGTTGGCGAGTTCGCTGGCCGTGCCGTCGATGATCCTGCCTCCGGCGGCGACAGTGATCAGGCCCGATTCGGTGATCAGTCGTGACATCACAACATCGCCGCTGGCGGTGACCGACAGGTCGCCGACGACATTGGCGGTCGCGCCGTCGGCCATGACGAAGCGGCCGTCACTGGCGGTCAGGGTTGCCGATTCGGCCGTCAGGGTTTCTTCCAGAACGAGATCGCCGTGGTCGAGCGTGAGGATCAGGGCATGGGAATCCGTGTTGATGCCGCGCAGCGTGCTTCCCGCGGTTGTGCTCGAACCCAGCTGGATGCGGGCGTCGCCGGCTGTCGTCACCAGCGATTCGATCCGTGGCGTGTAAATGTCGAAGGCGTTGCTGGCCGTGCCGACGGATGCGGCGGCGATTTCGAGCTGGCCGGCGGCAGTGACGTTCCATGCCGCCGGCGTACCGGACGGCTCGCCGCTGCTGCCGTCGAGCAGCGCGCCACCGGCCACGATCCGTGTCAGCGAGGTGTTGCCGGTCACGGCGAGCGAACTGAGCGTGATGGAGCCACTGGCGGACAATTCGGCGCCCGTGCTGGCGGTAATGCTGGCCGCATTGGTCATGCCGAGATTGCCGGAACTCACCGTGATGGTGGCGCTGGCGCCGCTGACCGCGCCGCCACGCGTCAGGTTGCCGCGGCTCAGGCCGAGCGAGGCGGCCGTGCCGGCGCTGAGCGCCGCGACCTCGACATCGCGGGCGAAGCCGAGATAGGCGCCGCCGCTGCTGGCTGTTGCCGAAAGCACTTTACCGGTGTCGAGGTCGATGTCGTCCGCGTCGCCATCGGTGCCGATGGCGGTGGCGGACAGGCTGATGGTTTTGCCGCTTGCCGCCGTCGTCAGCAGGGCGCTTTCGGTCGTCGTGGCATCGAGCAGGCGGCCGCCCGCCGTGGCCACGATATTGCCACCCAGGCTTGTCATCGCCACCAGCGAAATATCACCCGAAGCAGCGACCGCCAGGTCGTCATCGACGATCAGGCTGGCGCCGCTGGCCTGGGTCAGGCTGCCGGCGGCGACATTCAGGTCGATGCCATGAGCCAGCACGCTGCCGGTCAGCGTCAGGTCACCGGCGGTCTGGCGGAAGGTGGCGGTGCCGTAGGTGTCGAGCCGTCCCACCAGCGCCGACTTGTGCGAGCCGAGGTTGAAGCCGGTGGCGCTGGTGCTGCTGTCGGTCGCTGTTACCGAGGTGATTTCGGCAACTTCGAGATCGAAGTCTTCACCGCCGGTGCCAATGTGCGCCGCTTCCAGGGTCAGCGTGCCGCTGGTCAGCGAGATGTTGGCCAGCGTGTCGTCAGCCGACACGTCGAGGATGTCGCCGCCGGCGACCAGGGACACCGCGCCGTCGGCGCCGACCAGGCGGGACAAGCGGATATTGCCGCCGGCGTTCAGCGTGGCGGTGCCGGCCGTGGTCAGCGTGCCGCCCGACTGCACGATGTCGCCCAGCGTGGTCTGCGTGGCGCCCAGGGCCAGTGCCCCGGCGCCGATGTTGCCGGTCAGGCTCAGGTCGCCGCTGGCGGCCTGCAGGCTGAGCAGCCCAGCCACGCTGGCTGCATCGAGGGTGGCGCCGGTCGTGGCGACCGACTCCAGGAAAGCCGCGCCGAGCGTGGTCGTCACGCCGGCGATGCGGCCGACGTTGAGGTCGATGTCGGCGGCACCGTCGGCGCCGATGCTCTTGGCGGCCAGGGTCAGGTTGCCGGTCGCGACGATGTTCGCGTTTTCGTCGACGGTGAGGTCGGCGATACTGCCATTGGTGCTGCTCAGCGAGATCGCCTGAGAGGAGCTGCCTGTAGCCGTGATATTGGTGATGCCGAGTCCGGCGTATCCGGCGAGGCGTATCGTACCCGCCGTATTGATGGTCTTGCCTGCGGTCATATCGAGGCGGCCAAGCTCGGTCTCGATATCAACGGCACTGGCCGTGACATTGCCGGTCAGGGACAGGCTTGCCAGAGTCGCATCAAGCACCAGGCTGCCGCCGATGGCGAGGTTGCCCACGCTGACCGTCGGCCGGCTGCCGTTGGCGTTCAGCGGCGTGACGACGGAGAGGTTGGCCGCGCCGGTGGTGGTCACCGATTGCAGCGTCGTGGCCTCGAGCGTCAACGCAGCGCTGGTTGTACCCAGGCTGGCGGCGGTGAGAACGACGGTCGCGCCCTTCAGGTTGGCGCCGGTGAAGTCGCTCGCCCCGGTCACCGCGGCGTCGGTACTGATGGTCAGCACGTCGCCGGCGCTCACCTGTGAAAGCACCAGGTTGCCGGTCGTGGCGGTCAGGGTCAGGTCGTCGGCCGCGATCAGGCGGGCGGTGCTGGCCATGACGATGCCGGCCGAGCCGAAGTCCAGCACCAGATCGTCGGCGGATTCGAGCGTGCCCTCGAACACGTTGGAACCGCCGGCGCCGGTGATGCTGACGCCGCCCGGCGCCTTCAGGTCCTTGATCCTGCCGGCGACCACATCGATGGTCTCGGCGACAGTATCTGCCTCATAGGTGGTGCCGGCATCGGCCCACAGCTTCACCGCCAGGCTGCCCTGCGTCGCCCGCAGCGAGACGTCGCCCGTCGTCACGATGTTGCGCTCGGTGGTGTCCAGGCCATCCAGGATCTTGCCGTTGCTGGTCTGCACCCGCACCGAACCGCTGCCGGTGCGCAGTTTTCCTAGCGTGATGTCGCCCTGGGCGATGATGTTGATGTGGCCGCCAGTGGCCGTGGCCGTCGCGGTGTAGCCGGCCATGTCGAGGAAGCTGATCGAGGTGAGGTCGATGTGCTCGCCGGTGATATTGCCGGTCAGGGTGAAGTTGCCGCGTGCGCTCAGATCGCCGGCCACGCTGGTGGCACCGAGGAAGAGCTTGGTCTCGGCATAGATGTCGGCATCGCCCGAGACCGTGCCGGCGAAGGTGAGCTGATTGGCGTCGCGGATGACGACGTTGCGCGCGCTGCCCACCGTCAGCGTGCCGGTGAAATCGTTGGCGGTGTTGGCGAGGGTCAGGTCATAGTCGCTGCCCACGGCCAGGCTGGCGTTGCCGGTCGCCTTGAGCACCCCGGACTGGCTGAGGCTACCTGCGGTCGTCACGTTGAGGCCGACGACATCGGCGCCGGCCAGGTTGATCGCGGTGGTGTCGGCGATCGACACGTCCTTGCCGAACAGGCTCAGCGAGCGGGTCTCGTTGCCGCTGTTGGCGAGAACGATGTCGTAACGCGTGCTGGCGTCCGCCGTGGCGGCACGGAAGGCCGCCGTGTATTGGGCACCATTGGCGGTCAACGTGGCGTTCTCGTTCTCGGTGGCCAGCACCGCCTGGCGAATCCGGCCCGCCGTGGCATTGACGTCGAAGTCGCCGCCCACCTGCATGGTGTAGAGGATCACTTCGCCGGAGGCATCGAGCTCGGCGCGGGCCGTGACGTTGCCGCCGATGGAAAGCGCGTTGATGTCGTTGAGGGTGGCGTTGCGCGCGCTGGTGACGCTGACCTTGCCGCCGAAGTCGTTGGCGTTGTCGAGCACGATGTCGCTGGTGCTGCCCGCCGCCAGGGTGGTCGTGCCGGTCACCGCGAGGGCCGCGCCGTCGCTGATGCCCGCTGCGGTCAGGCCGAGGTTGCCGGACACGGTGCCGGCGATGGCCAGGTCATCGACATCGTTGAGGGTGACGTGGCGGGCGCTGGCAATGGTGACCAGGCCGCCGAAGTCGTTGGTTGCGGAGTCCAGCGTGGCATCGCCACCGGTGCCCAGCGCCAGGCGCGTGGTGCCGGTGATCGCCAGCGCACCGTCGTCGGTCGCGCCGGTCGCGCTCAGGTCCAGGTCTTCGCCCACCGTGGTGGCGCCCAGGGTGAGCGCGCCGCCCGCCTTCAGGGTCAGGTCCTTGCCGACCACGCCGGCCAGGGACAAGGCGCTGGTGTCGTTGATCGTCACGTTGTTGGCCAGGGCTACCGTGCCACCGGCGCCGACGATCGTGACGCGCCCGCCGAAATCGTTGCCGGCATGGTCGAGCACGATGTCCTGGGACAGGCCCGCCGTCAGGCTGGTCGTGCCGGTCACCGCCAGCGCGCCGCTGTCGGTCATGGCGCCGCCCGCCGTCAGTGCCAGGTTGCCGCCAACGCTGGCGCCGGACAGGGCCAGGGCACCGGTGGTGCGCAGGGTGGCATGGCCGCCGCCGGAGGTCGTCAGTCCGACCGTGCCGGTGAAGGTATTAGCGTTGCCCAAATCGATGGACGATGCCGAGATCGACGCCGTGCCCGTCACGCGCAGCAGGGTGTCGCTGGCCTGGGTCAGCGCGCCGCTGCCAATGATGCTGAGGTTGCCGCCCACGCTGGTCTGGTCCAGCGCCACGCTGGTGCCGGCAAGGCTCATGGCGGCGGCCGACGACACCGCGCCGAGGCTCAAGGCCCCGCCCGCGGTCAGCGTCATCGCGCCGGTTTCGGCGGCGCCGGTGAAGCTGAGGGCATTGGCGTCCCTCAGGCTGATCGCGGTCGCGCCGCGCACCGTCACCCGCCCGCCGAAGTCGCTGGCGGTCTCATCCAGGGTCACGGCATAACCGCCGGCATCGATGAGGGTGGTGCCGGTGACGCTGATGGCGCCGCCGTCCGTCACCGCGCCGGCCGCGCTCAGGTTCAGGTTGCCGGTGATCGTGGACGCGCCCAGGTTGAGGTCATCCTGGTCGACCACGGTCACGTTTTTCGCCGCAATGCGGAAACTGCTGCCGAAATCGTTGCCGGCATGGCCGAGGCTGACGTCGTATCCGGTCGCGGTGATCACGCTCGCACCGCTCACCATCAGCGCGCCGCTGCTGGTCAGGGCGCCGCCGACGGTCAGGTTGAGGCCCGAGGCGTTCACGCTATCCAGGCGGATGTCGTCCTTGTCCACCAGCGTAACGGAACCGGCGTTGGCAATGCTCAACACATCGAAATCGTTGTTGGCATTGCTCAGCGTAATGCCGTTACTGGCATCAAGGGTGATCGAGGCCGCCACGATGCTACCGGTCGACGTGATCGTACCGCCGGCCTTAAGCACCAGGTTGCCGGTAATGCTGATGTTGCCAAGTACTAGCGCATCGACATCGGCCAGGATGACGTTACGGGCATTGGTGATATTCACCGCATCGCCGAAGTCGTTGGCCGCGGAATCCAGCACCACGTCGCCGCCGCCGGCATCGAGGGTGGTGGTGCCGGCCACCGTCCAGGCCGTCGCCGAGGAGGCGTTGCCGACCAGGCCCACCGTGGTCAGCGTCAGGTTGCCGGACACCGTGGTAGTGCCCAGCGTCAGGGTGTTGGCGTCCTTGAGCGTGACGTTGTTCGCCGAGGCAATCGTGACCGTGCCGACGAAATCGTTGCCGGCGGTATCCAGGGTCAGGTCGTTGCCGCTGCCCACCGTGAAGCCTGCCGTGCCGCCCACCACCAGCTTGCCGCTGTCGCTCAGGGCGCCGGCGGTGGTCACCACCAGGTTGCCGCTCAGGGTCGAGGCGCCCAGGTCCAGGGCATTGATGTCGTTGAGCGTGGCGTTGCCCGCGCTGACGATGCTCACCGCAGCGCCGAAGTTGTTGGCCGCGTCGAGGACGATGTCGCTGGTGCCGGCGGTCAGCTGGGTCGTGCCGGCGACGGCCAGCGCGCCGGTGTCGGTGATGCCGCTCCCCGCCGCGAGATTCAGGCTGCCCGCCGTGGTGGCGCCCAGGCTCAGGGCCGCACCGGCGTCGAGCACCAGGGCGCCGGTCAGCATGCCGGACAAGGTCAGGGCGTTGCGGTCCTTGAGCGTCATGGACGCCGCGGTCACGCTCACCGCGCCGCCGAAATCGTTGTTGGCGGAATCCAGCGTGATGCTCTGGCCGGAGGCCGAGAGGGTGGTCGCGCCCGTCACCGCCAGCACGCCGGTATCCGTCACCGCGCCGGTCGCCATCAGGCCCAGGTCGCCGCTGATGGTGACGTCGCCGAACGCGGCCGTGGTCGTGGTCAGGATGGCGTCGTCGCCCACCGTGGTGGTGCCCAGGGTCAGCGCGCCGCTGTTGACCGCCAGGTCGCGGCCGATGGCCCCCGAGAGCGCCAGGTCGTCGGCATCCTTGAGCGTCACGTCGTAGCCGCGGGTGATCACCACCGTGCCGAAATCGTTGGTGGCCGTGTCGAGCACGATGTTCTTGGCCGCCGCCGTCGCCAGGGTCAGGGGGCCGGTCACGGCCAGGGCGCCGCTGTCGCTGATGTCGTCACCCGCAGTCAGCGTCGCCGCGCCGGAAATCGTGCTCGCCGACAGCGTCAGGGTGGTCGCCGCCGTGGCGCCGAAGCTGCCGCTGATCGTGCCGCCCGCAGTCAGGGCGCCGGTGTCGTTCAGCGTCACGTTGCGGCCGCTGACGATGCTCACCGCGCCGCCGAAGTCGTTGGCCGCGTCGAGCGTGATGTCGTTGCCGCTGCCGGCGGCGAGGCTGGTGCTGCCGGTGATCGTCAGCGCGCCGCTGTCGCTGAGGGCACCGTTGCCGGAAAGCGTCAGGTTGCCGCCGACGCTGGTTGTACCCAGGCCGATACTGGTGCCGGTCAGGTCCAGGTGGCTGGTCACCGTGCCGGAGACGGCGAGGTCGTCGAGGTCCCGGAGCGTCACCGCCTTGCCGCTGGTGATCACGACGCTGCCGAAATCGTTGGTCGCGCTGTCGAGCGTGATGTCGTTGGCGCTGCCCGCGGCCAGCGTGGCGACGCCGCCCACCGTCAGCGTGCCCGTGTCAGTCACGGCACCGGTGGAGGTCAGCGTCAGGCCGCCAGACAGGATCCAGTCGCCGGAGCCGACCTCGACGCCGCCGTTGCTGACCCACAGGTCGGCGCTGCCGCTGTCCAGGTTGGTGAGCGTGGTCACGCCAGTGGTGGCGCGGTGCAGTTCGAGGTAGCTCTGGCCGGTGCCGCTGTTGAACGCATTGACGGTATTGGCCGCGATGACGAAGGGGTCGTCGGCCGCGCCGATGCCGCCGCTGGCGCTGAGGTTGAGGGTGCCGCTGGCCACGATGTTGGCCACCTCGCCGCCGCTGGCGGTGCGGGTGTCGCCGTCGAGCAGTTTTCCGGTCGTCGTGACGCTCACCGTGCCGCCGGCGCCGAGGATCTGGCCGAGCGTGATGTCGCCGCCGGTGGCGGCCGTGCCGAGCGTGATCGCGCCGTCGGTGTCGATGATCGCGCCGTCGCCCATGACGATGCCGCCGCTGCCGCCGGCGAGGGTCACGGCGCCGTTGCCCAGGGGCTGCAGCAACGCGTCCGGCGCGACCTTGATGGCGCCGTCGCTGGCCGAGGTCAGGGTGATGCTGGTGCCGACCAGGGTGCCCGAGGCGATGATGTTCTTGGCATTGAGGTTGATGCTGCCGGAGGTATAGGCGCCCGCCACCTCCAGGGTCTTGCCGGCGGGAATGCTGACGTCGCCGTTCAGGTCGTCGGTGAAATAGCCGGCGAGCACGTAGGCGTCGGCGGCCTTGTTGTAGACCAGGTCGGAAAGCGTGAACACGCTGTCCCAGCCGAGCTTGATGCGGGCGACCGCATCGGCCATCAGGTAAGTGGAGAACTCCAAGCCCGAAGCCGACTGCAATTCGGTCTTGTAGGCGGACTGGGTGCTGGTGTTGGTGGCCTTGTTGTAGGACACCGACTCGAAATAGGCCGCCGTGACGTCGATGCTCTTGCTGCGGTCGACGTTGGCGCTCCAGTCGATGCCGTTGAGCAAGTCGAGGGAGGCGTCGCTGGTGACCTCGGTGACGTTGCCGGCGGTGCGCAGATAGACCTTGCCGGAAGCCAGCGCGTTGATCTCGTCGATGGCGATGCCGCCAGCGCCGGCAATGAAGTCCATGCGGTTGCTGGCCAGATTGCTGGTGAACCTGGCCCGCTCGATGGTCAGCGCGTCGCCCGTGCTCACCAGCATCTGGCCGCTGCGCAGGCTGGCGTTGAGCACCAGGTCGGCGGCGTTGGACAGGCTGATGGCGTATTCCGTCGCCACCGCCGAGCCGACGTAGTTCGAGTTCAGCGTGGCCTGGTTGACGTCGGTCAGCAGGTTGATGGTGGACGCGCCGTTGGCGACCAGGCTGTCGGCCACCAGGCGGACGTTCTTGTTCACGATCTCGCCGGCACTGCCCGGATTGACCTTGATGCCGCTGCTGTTGAAGGGCGTGGTCGGCCCCGTGATCGCCGCCGTATTCACGTTGATGCCGCGAGTCACGGCAGTACGATTACCGGCAGCGTCCATGGCACTGACGGTGATCGTCCGGCCGTCGCCAATGCCGAGGTAGGTGAAATCCTCGGGAGACAGGGTATAGCTCCAGGCGTTGCCGCTCACGCTGGCGTTCAGCACCACGCCCGGCAATTCGATACGCACCAGGGCATCGCTGCTTTCCACCCAGCCGCGCAGGGTCACGCCGGCGGCCTTCTCGGCCGCGTTGATCACATCGTCGCCGGTCACGGCGTTGAAGGTGAAGCTGGGGCCGGCGGTGTCGATGCGGATCAGGCGCTCGGCGCAGTAGGCGCTGACGTTGCCGGAAGCGTCGACCACGCGCGCCGCCAGGCGATAGTCGCCGTCGGCAAGGGTCTTGCTGGCCGTCATGCTCCAGCCAAGTTCCTCGCTCTGCACCGTAGTGCCAAGCAGACTGTAAACCTCGCTGCCGACGGCGCCGGTGACCTGGTACAGCTCGATGCGGTCGCCCTGGCTGGCCGTACCGGCGATGACCGGCTGTTGCAGGTTGGTCGGCGCCGGCGTTGCGTTGCTGGCCACGCCGCTGGTGATGGCCGGTGCCGTCGGCGTGACGTTGTAGGCGCGGGTGAAGGCGAAGGCGGCGCCCGCGGCGCTGGTATTGTCGAGCCCATCCTTGGCGCTCGCCGTGGCCGAGAAGGCGCCGTTGACCAGGCCGGCGAGGGTCAGCGACCACTGGCCGCTGCTGTCCGCCGTTGCCGCATGGGTCGAAGTCGAGGCATCGGGCTTGGTCAGGGTCACGGTCACCGTCGCACCGGCGTCGGCGCAGCCCTTGAGCACGGTGGCGCTGGCATTGGTGGCCTGGCCACCGGGCCGGCCGGTTTCGTTGCTCAGGGCCAGGATGGCCGGTACCGCGGGCGCGGTGGTGTCCACGCTGAAACTCTGCGTGCTGCTGATGGCGCCGACAGCGCCCAGGGCGTCGATCGCCACCGCGACCAGGCGATGGGCGCCGTCGCCCAGCCCCCGCGGATAGTCGGCCATGGCGATGCTCCAGGCCTGATCCGCCGTCGCCGGGGTGGCAAAGACCATGCTCGCCACTTCGACCGGTTCACCGTCGATCAGATCGTAGAGCGCGATACGTCTGCTGCCGGCCGGCGCGGTGCCGCTGACGGCCGGCGTGTTCGTGGTCAACGTGCCGCTCAGCACCGTGGTCACCACCGGCGCCACCAGGCTGGATGCAGCGCTACCGCCGCTGTCGTCGTTGCTCACGGTAAACAGCAGCGAACCGTCGCTGCGCGCCACCGGCAGATAGGTGCCGTCGGCGGTGGGGGCAACCAGGAATCGGAAAGTCTCGTCAGATTCGGTGCTCGTGTCGCCCTTGACCTGCAGGGTGACCGATGCCGTTGCCGCGCCGGCAGCGAAACTTGCCTGACCGGAGAGCGCGACAAGATCTTCCGCATCGGCGTTGCCGTCGAGCTTCCAATAGAGCGTCTCGGCTGCGGCGATCGACGTGCGCATCAAGGTGTAGACCACCTCGGTGGTACCGGCGTTGCCTTCGGCGCTGGTACTGGTCGGTGTGCCGGCGACGGTGGACGCGAAGGTGTAGAGGGGTGAGCTCGACACCTGGAAGTTCGAGGAACCGGATTCCACGCTCGCATTGCCGGCGAAGTCGATGGCGGTGGCGGTGACGTTGTAGCTGCCCGCGGCGAAGGCGAAGTCGGGCTTGAAGGTCCAGGCGCCATCACTGGCGGCTGCGGTGGCGGTGCCGATGGCCTCGCCGTCGACCGCGATCGTGACCGTGCTGCCGGCCTCGGCGGTGCCGCTGAATTGCGGCTGGCCGGAACTGCCGTTGGTGGTCTGATCCACCGTCGCGATCACTGGCATCGCCGGGGCGGTCGTGTCCCGCGTCAGGGTGATGCTCTGGGTGGCGACATTGCCGAAAGCGTCCGTGGCGGTGAGCGTCAGGACATAGTCAGCCTCTGTCGTTTGCGGCGGCAGCGTCGCGGTCCAGGCGCCGGTGAGCGGATGGGTGGTGACCGTGGCGGCGGTCGAACTGCCGCCGGCCCACGTGTAGGCCAGGCTGACCGTGCTGCCGCCGGTGGCGGTGCCCGCCAGCGCCAGGGCCGCCGTGCTCTTGTAGCGGAAGTTGCTGCCATGGGCCTTGCCGTCGACCGTGGCGAGCCCCACGTCGGGCGCCTCGGTGGCAACGCGGAAACTGGTGGTCTGCAGCGTGCGGTTGCCGACCGCATCCGTCGTGATCAGCTGCAGCGTCTGCAGGCCCTGGCCCATGGCCGTGAAGTCGTCCGCGCTGAGGGTGTAGCTCCAGTTGCTGCCGCTGCGGGTCACTTCGCGCAGGTCAGCCGCGTTGGGAATCTGGACGCGCAGGCCTTCGAGCTTGATGGCGAGCACGGCGGCGCTAGTGCCGCCGGTGATGCTGGCGGTGGCGCTGGTGTAGCCGCTGCCGGGGTCGGTGACGACCACGCTTTCGATGGAGCCGTCGGCCTTGACGATGGCAACGGCCGTTGCACCGCTACCGTCGCCGGCAATCGCGACCGGCAGGGTGCCCGGTGTGTAGCCGCTGCCGGCCGTGGTCACGGCAACCGACTCGACCCCGGTCACCGGCAGGGTGCCGCTCAGGGTGATGCCGCCGGCGCTTTGTTCCGCCAGGGTGATGACATCCATCGAGGCCGGCTGCACAAAAGTCGGCGCTGGCGGGACGGCAACCACCGGGACATAGGCGGCGGTGGTACCGTGCAGGGTGGCCGCCAGGGTCTTGCTGCCGGTGGCGGAACTGGCCATCACCTGCAGGGCATTGGCGGTGCGGCTGCTCCAGGCGCTCTGCAAGGCGCTCAGGTCGGACGACGTCAGGCGGTAGCCCCAGGCATCGCCTTCCACCCAGGCCGTGCCGACGGCGCTGCCGCCGATCTTGACCGTCACCGTGGCGCCGGCTTCGACGCTGCCGGTCAGCAGCACGCCGGCGTAGGCCTCGGCGGTGCTGATGCGCCCGTCGCTGGCGACGGCGTCGAGCGTGAAGGCGATCTCGGGTTCGCTGGCGGAGATCTTGAGCCGCAGCGGCGAGGAGGCGCCGCCGGTGTTGCCCGCCGCGTTGGTGGCGGTGGCGTAGAAGCGGTAGCTGTCGGCCGCCAGCGCGCTGGCCTGGGCGATGCTCCAGGCGGTGGCGCCCCCCGCCAGCTGCTGCTGGCCGACCAGGGTGGTGGTGCCGTCGCTGGCCTCGGCCCAGAGCTGGACCAGGCTGTTGGCCACCGCGGTGCCGGTGAAGGCCGGCGTGGTGTCGGTGGTGACGCGGTCGCCGGCCACGCCGGTGTCGTCGCCATAGGCGGAAATCGTCGGGGCTGCCGGTGCGGTGGTATCGACCGTCAGGTTCAACGTCGTCTGGCTGGCGTTGTTCTGGATGTCCAGCGACTTGATGGTGAAGCTGTGGGCGCCGTCGCTGCGCTGGGGCACGGCGATCTTCCAGACCCCGGACGCGTTGCTGTTGGCGGCGGCGAGCAGGCTGCCGCTTTCCCAGATCTCGACGCGCGTGAGCGCCTCGGCCGTGCCCTGCAACAGGAATTCGCCGCTGCCGATGGTGGCGCCGCCGGCAGGGAAGGTCACGGTGGGCAGCGTCGGCGCTGTCGTCTCCGTCACCCCACTGGCGACGGTATGGGTGTAGTAGCCCGGCGAGTAGGCCACGTTGCCGGCGGCGTCGCGCAGCACGGCGCGCAGGCTGTAGCTGCCGGTCTTGAGCGTGACCGTCGGCGTAATCGACAGGTTCTGGCCGATGTCGGCATCGGTCAGGGTGTAGCTGGCATAGACCCGGCCGCCGCTGTCCTCCAGGGTCAAGGTGTAGCCGGCGGCGGAGGCGGTGGTCGCCAGGCTGACGCTGCCGGTCGCGTTGATGACGATCTGGTCCAGGTCGAGCTTCTGCTGGGCCGACAGCACCACGTTGCCCAGGCTGTCCTGGGTGCCGGAGGCGTTGATGCGGACGTTGGCGTAGGGCTTCTGGCCCTGGTTCAGGGTGATGGTGCTGGAACCGTCCAGCCGCGTGCTGGCAGCGAGTGTGCCCGCCCCGGCCGCCTGGGCGGTGACGTTGAGCAGGGAGCGGCCGGCCAGCTGCACCAGGATCGGCGACAGCGGCTGCAGCTTGTCGGTGTCGCTGGCGATCGGGCTGCCCAGGGCGTAGCTCGGCGCCGAACCGGTGGTCGCGTACAGGTTGCCAGTGCCGTCGGCGTTCTGGGTCAGCAGCACGATGGCCTTGCCGCTGCTGTTGCTGCGGTAGTCGACGCCGCGGTAGAGGTACTTGCCGTCGACCATGACCTGACCCAGGGCGTTCAGGCTGAGCTGGCTGCCCGCGCTCCAGCCGCTGGCCTCGGTGCCGCCGATCAGGTAGACGTTGCCGGAGCCGTTAGCGTTGTCGACCAGCACCTGGATCGTGCCGCCGGTGCTGCTGCTGCGGTAGTCAGTGGCGGTGAACACGTACTTGCCGCCCACGGTGTCGCGATAGAACTTGCCGTCGGCCTTGTCGAGCACCTTGATCTTCGCCGCATCGGTGGTGATTTGCGCGCCCACCGTCCAGTTGCCGGCGGCATCGAAGGTTGCCGCATAGAGACCGCCGGTGCCGTCCTGGTTGGCGGTGAACACGTGGATCGCCCCTGTGTCGGCGCTGCGGTCGTCGGTGGCGGTGTAGAGCCACTTGCCGCCCTCCGTCTTGTGATCGCTGCCGTCGGACTTTACGGCCATGCCCTGGAGGTAGCCGTTGCCACCCGCAGTGGCGATGGCGAAACCGCTGATGTCGTTGCGGTTCAGGACCGTGCGCGGACTGCTGCCGTCGGCGGTGATCACCACCTCGGCCACCGCCAGGCCGCTGGCGCGGCCGATGGCGCCGGTGAGCGTGATGTCGCGCCCGGAGCGCAGTTCGACCTGGTCGTTGAGGGCAGTGTTGAGCAGGTTGATCCTGAGGTCGCCGCTGACCGAGATGCTCTCGTCGGAGACCACCGTGAGGCGGGCCGTGTCGTAGCCCTGGCTGCGCGTCGGCAGGACGAAGCTGGTGCCGCTGGTGAAGCTCAGCGCGGTGGGGGCGTCGATCCAGACCGACGAATCGATGGTCAGATTGACCGCCGCGTCGAGGGCGATGCTGCCGGTGTAGCTGCCGACGCCAGAGGTGCCAGCCAGCAGGCTGGCGCCGGCGTCGATCAGGATATCGCTGGCGCGCGAGGTCAGCGTCAGCGCCTTGCCGGTGCCCAGGGCGTGCGCCTTCACCACCTGTAGCGCGGCGTTGCTGCTGACGCTGAGGTGGCCGCCGCTGGCGACGGCATCGGTGACCTGCAGCTTGTTGCGCGCGCTGCCGGCGGTATCGTACAGGGCAATGTCGCCCAGGGTGCTCTTCACCTCGCGCAGTTCGGCGGCGTCGATGTTGAGCGCGGACGCGAGGGTAGCGATGCCGCAGGCCGCCGTGAGCTTGAGGGCACCGCCGGCAAGCGGGATAGTCCCGGCGGTGGGCGTCGCATCGAGCACCGGCGTGGCGGCCACGCGCAGGTGCGTGCCGCTGCCGACGGCGGTGATGGCGCCGGCGCTGACGAGGGTGATGTCGACCGGCAACTCGGCAAAATCGAGCAACCCGTTTCCATTCAAGTCGCCTTCAGCCGGATCGAAGGTCGCGTTCGCATCGGCGCCGTCCCCCGGCGTACGGTCGGCGCTGCGCTGAGCCAGCACGCTGGTGACGGCGAGCGCGCGCGCGCTGTCGACGGCGATGGCGCCGTCGAAAGTCTGCAGGCGTTCCAGCGCGGCCGTACCGGTGCCAGTGATGCCCAGCGTGAGGTTGCCGGCACGGGCGATTTCGGCGTCGACGGCGGAAACGTCGAGGCCGGCGAGCGAGGTCGCGGCGTTGGCGCTGAGCACCAGGCGACTGGCCGTAACCGACGGCGACGTTAGTTGCGTGATATCGGTACCGGCGTTGAGGGCGACGGTGCTGCCAGTGAGGCTGCCCAGGGTCATGCGCCGCAGCGGGTTGTTGCTGGCATCGACGATCTTGGCATTGGCGTCGAACAGGGGCGTGCCCAGGGTGACGGCCTGGCTGCCGGCATTGACGCTGCGGGCGATCAGGTTGCCCGCCACATCGACGGCGATGCTGCCGTTGGCGGTGGCCAGAGAGGTGACATCGAGGTTGCCGACGGCCGACAGACGCAACTTCCCTGCGGAGGTGCTACGCGCATCGAGGGTGGCGGCCGCGAGCAGGAAAGCAGTGGTATCGGCGGCGTCGCCGGTGATGTTGCCCCTGGCGTTGAGCACCAGGCCGGCCGCCTGCAGGGCACTGCCCTTGGCGTAGAGGTTGCCGCCGGTGGCGGTCAGCGTCAGGGTGCCGGTGGCCTTGAGCGTCGAGTCGGCGAAGGCGATGTCGCCCGAGGTGGCGCCGGCGGTGAGGGTAATGTTGCCGCCGGCGCTGTCGGCCAGCAGATTAGTGTAGACGTCGCCGGCGATGCCGCCGGTGCCGTCGCTGCCGGCGGTCAGGGTGATGTTGTCGGCCGTGGCCAGCAGCGAGTTGGTGCGTTGATAGCGCTGCAGGCTGGCGGTGATGTCGTCGGCCGCGGTCATGGCGAGGTCGCCGCCCACCGCCACGCTGCCCAGGGCGGTGACTTTGGCGCCGGTGGTGAGCGTCAGCTTGCCGCCGATGTCGAGGATCGAATTGCGGTCGAATGTGGCGTCGCGGCCGACCGTGGCAGTGAGGTCGCCACCGATGTTCTGCGCCGCCGAGAGGCTGCCGGCGGCGAGCAGGTAATCGCGCCCCGTGGTCAGCGTCATGTTGCCGGTGGTGGCGACGATGCCGGACAGGCGTACGTCGCGGCCGGCATCGATGGCCAGCGTGCCGGCCTGGATCGAGTCGCGACCGAACACGCCAGCGGTTGCGGGCGTATCAAGCCGGACGGAACGGGTGAGGGTCTGGTCCTGGTACACCGGGTCGTCGCGGTAAAGCGTGACGGTTGCCGTGTCGACGATCTTGGTGGTGACGTCGTAGGTGCGGAACTTGAGGCGGTTGTCGAAGACATCGACGCTGTTGCTGACCCACTGGTAGCTCAGGTTCTGGCGGCTGTCCGTGACATCGTAGTTGATGGAGGTCCAGTTCTTGTCGTACGTGTAGAAAGTTTCCGATACAGAGCTTGCTGTCCAGGAACTGTCTTTGACCAGGACGTAAGTGGAGCCCTGAAATGGCGCCGCAGGGGCGGGAACCCAGGCATGCCACTTGCCGGTGTCTGGGTGTATGTAAACCGTCGTATACTCCGGCGCCCCGGTACCCCAGGGGAGATACGTGGCTGTCATGCTAGGTTTGCTGGCGTACACCCATTTACCGGATGAGTTTTTGTGGATGCCGATCCACACCCCGTCCACGCTATTGGTCACCGCAGCAAGTACCGCGGCGTTTTGACGGGAATTGGTCGGCTGGGCAAGATCCTTGGCCTGGATAGAGGTGGTGTAGTACGTATAGGTTTCTATCCAATCGTAGGTGACAGGTTTATAGGTGTAGTTTGAGCCCACAACCACAGACCGGGTACTCACGGTGGATAGGTTGGCGATGCTGGCAGTCATGGCGTTGTAGCCGTTTGGCGTCCGGGTGAAGACGCCCGACTTGTCGTTGGCTTCTACCGCGTCCGCGAGGTTGCTGCCACGCCACGTCGGGTCATGCTCCTTAGCGGCATTGGTCGTGCCATCGGACAGCGTGTAGACCCATTTCCCGCCGTCCTTGTAGGTCACCGCATAGCGGCCTGGACTGTTGTCGAGGTCCGTATTGGTGGTAGTGGGATTTATACCGATCGTCTTGTCAAACGCCGGGAAATAACCCCAGTTGGGCTCGTACCCGGTCGCCGTGCTGGCAACTCGGAACGACTTGTCCTGGGTGTAATAGACGTTGGCCTGCTGCTTGTAGCTGCCGACCGTCTCCTGCCACTTCTCCGGCACGCCCTGGCTGACCACGCGTAGCACGTCGGCCTCGGCGCCGACCGGCAGGTAGATGTATTTGTCTTCCCAGCCAGCGACGTTGATATTGACCGTGTGCATGGCCTTGGTGGTGCCGGCTGCGGCCGGCAGGCTCCAGTCCGGCACCCAGTCGATGACCGTGGTGTTGCCGTTGATGACCTGATGCTTCTTCAGATTGCCGTATTCGAGGGTATAGAGCTTCTTGTAGCCGAGCGCCTTCAGCACGGCATCTTTTTGGTTGTCGTCGAGTTCGCCGTAGCTGCGGTCGACGTTCTGCGCGTTCCTGGTCGGCGCGGTGGCGCCGGTCAAGGCCCAGTCGGCGGCCTGCAACACGTAGCCGTTGTTGCTGATGCCGAACGCCACTGCCGCGTTCTTCGATGCCTGATCGTTGTAGTAATCGACCCCTTCGATGAAGAACTCGCGCCGGGTCGTGCCGTTCCAGTAGCCGTCCTGCACCAGCCGCACATCCATGGTGGTGAAGTAGTAGCCGGTCTTGACCGACTCGTAGCCGGCTTCCTCGGTCACCGTGGTGGTCTCCCACTTGATGACCGGCACCTGGATGACCTGGTCCACCACCTGGTTGTAGCCGGTGATGACCTGATAGGTAATAGTTTCGCTGCCGATCAGCGGCGTGGCGATGGCGCGCGTGCCGGCCCCGGCCGCCGCCGTGGCGTCGAGGATCATGTCGCTGCCGGCCAGCAGATTGACGCTGCCCGGGCTGGCGATCTGGCCCTGACCCAGGACATAGATCGAGCCGGCGCCCAGGCTGGCGCGAGTGACGGTACCACGATCCTGGCCGGCGGCGGTACCCGTGAGCACGGTGCTGGCCATGCCGGCACGGATGTCGATGACGTCGCTGGTCTCGGTGCCGACGGTGGATACCGAACCGTAGATGCGCACGTCTTGCGCCGCATTGAGCCAGAGATGCCCGGCCGCCTGGACGGTTCCGGCGATGTAGAGGGTATTGGCGCGCAGATGCGTCCAGTCGCCGGACGACAGGCTGGCTGCGCCCAGCCCGGTCTGATCGGACTGGACGATGACGCCCTGGCCGGCGACCAGTTCGATCTGGCCGTCGGTATCCCAGGTCTTGAGCGCCGCGCCTTCGGCCACGGTGAGGTTCTGGCCGGTAGCGGCGATGCGGTCGTTGGCGTTGATGTCGGCGTAAATGAAAGTTGCGGCCGAGGTGGAGCCGGTAATCGCCACCTGCCCGGTGCGTACCGCCACGGCATTGCCGTTCTTGTAAGGCTGGCCGATCATGCCGTCGAGCCAGAGGGTGCCGCTTCCGGTGATGGCGATGGTGCCGGCGGCGCCGGTGTCGATGGTGGCGCCGGTCAGCCGTACCGGATCGCCGCCGGTCGCGGTGGTACTGACGCTGGCCATCTGCAGGCCGTTGCCCTCGGTCACCACGCTGCCGTCGCTCGCCAGCACGAGATAGCCATTGCCATCCATCCACTGGCCAGCGCCATCGACGAAGTAGGTGCCGGCCAGCGACCCTGTCCGGGCCGTATTCATCTTGTATTGCAGCGTGGCCGTCTTCACCGAATAGCCGATGCTGTCGGTGAGGCCACCCCACAGCGACACGCTGTCGTCACCCTTGACGAAGCCGGCAATCGCCAGCATCCGGTTGGCGTTCAGGTTGAGGACGCCACCTTCCTTGTCAGCCAGCACATAGCCGTCGATGCGCACATCGCGGGCACCATTGAGGGTGAGGGTACCGGAGGCATTGCCCGCCACATTTTCCACCGCGACCGTGCTGGCGGCGTCGATCCACAGCCCGCTGCCGGCGTAGCTTGTGTTGCTGGCGCCGGTGCCGCCGGTGATGATGACATTACCGGTGGCCTTGACGTTGCCGCCGGCCACCACGGATTGATTGTTCTGGTAGCGGTTGCCGCCCAGGCGCAGGGTGTCACCCACGGCGAGAGTCACCGTACCGCCGTCGGCGTTTTTCACCGCCGTACCGGCGTCGACACGGGCACCCGCGTGCACCGTACCGACAATCGTGGCGTTGACGACGGAGAGATCGATGGCCGAACTGGCCTCGCGGGTGGTGAGCAAGACGCCGGCATTGACGGCCAGATTGCCGGAAAGCGCCATGACCAGCGACCTGCCGGTATCCAGCGTGGCGCCACGGCTTTGCAACTGGCTGTTGGCATCCAGTTGCGCCTTGCCGAAGCTTGCTTCACGACCTTCAACGCGCAGGCTGTTTGCCACCCAGAGCGAGTCGACCATGGTCAGCGTATCGGCCACGACCCTGACATCGCCGCTGGTGGTGAGATTGCCGCCCAAGGCCGCTTCGCGGCTGGCGGTAATCGTCACCTCATGGGTAGCGATGTTGCTGTCCGGCGCATAGGTGCTGATGATCGGACCGTCGAGCGTGACATCGACGCCGGAAATGCTGAGCAGGCCAGCGGCCGTGACGCGACCGCTGGTACGGTTCAACACCAGATCGCCGAGATCGGAACGCAGGGTGATGGTCTGGTCACTGCGGGTGGTCTTCACCGCGCCATCGAGCCAGACGAGGTTGGTGCCGCTCATGCTGATGCTGCCACCTGCATCCAATGTCACCACTTCGGCGGTATTGGCCAGATTCAGACTGGTATAGCCCGCCGCGCTGGAATTGGTGATCAGGGTACCGTCACCGCCATGCAGCGTGATGTCGTCGTTCGCCTGGATCAAGCCCTGGAGGGTGAGCGAACGAGCCGAGCGGATCTCAACGTCGCGCCCGGCGCCGCGGGCGATCACGTCGCCCTGCAGCACACCTTTTTCGCCGGCGTAGAACTTGATGTCGCCGTCCACGGTTTCCAGCACGCCGGTGGCGCGCAGGTCGATGTCGACGCCATCGGGGGAGGTGCCGCTGTTGAGTTCGATGGCAGAATGGGCACGCACCTTGCCGGCGATATAGAGCTTGCCGTTGACCACGCCGGGGCCGGGTTCCTTGCCGATGGTGACGGTCGAGCCGCTGGCGGCGGCATCGAGGGCGTAGCGGCGCCCGGAAACCCGCTCGGTTTCGCCGGTGGCGAACACGCCGAGGTCCGCGCCATTGACGGTTCCCGCAGCGATGATGCGGTGCTCGTAGGGGCTGACCAGGCGCAGGCGGCCGTCGCGCGACTTGGCGGCCAGATCGGGATAGCTGGCGTCGTAGCCGGGCATGGCGGCGAAGCCGGCAAACGTGGCGGTGAGGAGCGGGATGCCGGCGGCCACGCCGTCGACCTCGGTCACCGTCCAGGTCGCCGCCGCCATGGCGTCATTTATGTCGCCCTGCAGGTCGGTCAGGGTGGTGTTGTTCGCCGCCGCTGCCGCAGTGATGGTCACGGCCGCCTGAACCTTGAAGCTGACCCGGTCGATTTCCAGCTTCAGGGTCACGTCGCGGTCGAGCTTGCCGCTGGCGTAGGCGGGCCAGCCGGCGAACACCAGTTCGTCGACGTCGCCCGGGGCGAGGATGTCGATGCGGCCCGGCGCATTGAGGTTGATTTCGCTGCTGGCGCGGGTGGTGGTGATGCTGGCCGAGCCGTACAGCACCAGGCCACGGCCGGTGTAGGGCGAACCGACGCTTTCGGTGCGGGTGTCGAAGCCGCCGATCAGGTCGACCTTCTTGCCGGCGGTGATGTCGGTGCCGATAATGAGCTGGCGGTCGGCACGCACGGAAATGATCGAATCGACGTCGTAGCGCACGGCGTTGCGGCCGAGGTACTTGCCCTGGCTGTCGCGCACCATGTCGCTGCGGCCGCCGGCCAGCAGCAAGCCCTGCATGGAAACGTCGCCGACGCCATACAGGTTGATGGTGCCCGGCGTGACATTGACGGTGTGATCGGCGTTCCAGCGGCCTTCCACCACGAGCTCCGAGGCGCCGTCGACCAGCAGCCCGTAGCCGGTGGCGGCATCCACGCCGCCGCGCACGTCGATCAGGCGGCTGGCGTTGAGGAAGCCGCCGGTCTGCACTGTGCCGCCGGCCTGGTTGAGCATGGTGCCGCCGATGTAGGCGCGGCCGCTGGAGGTAATCTTGATGTCGGAATCGCGGCCCGACCAATCGATGCGTTGCGACAGCAGGTTGCCCTGGGTGTCGAAGCTTTGCACCAGCTTGCCGCCGGCATTGACCCAACCCATGATCTCGATACGGCCATCGCCCTGGATGTCCACCGTGCTGCCGGCGCCAGAGGCGCCCAGGCCGTAGGCGGCGATGCCGCCGGCGGTGTTGATCAGCACCGCCAGCCTGTTGGCCGAGGCATCCATGTTGGTGCTCATGGTCGCGCCATTCCAGTGATCATCGTCGCCCGGCGTGCCGCCGATCAGGGTGACGTTGCCGCTGGCGAGCAGGCCCGACTCGAGTCGCACCTGTTCGCCAGCGGTCACATTGATGCTGGCGCCGCCGTTGCCGCTGCTGTCGAGTGCGAAGGTGACGCCGGTCGATCCGATCGTGCCACCGGCGACGATGGCGCCAAACAGGTCGACATCTTCGGCGCCCACCACGTTCACCTGGCTGCCAGCCGCGGTGGTGCGCACCGTGCTGGTGGCGTGGACATGGACGCTGGTGCCGCGACTGTCGGCTCGCGCGCCGGTGCCGGTCCGCACCGCACCGTTGGTGCCGACACCGCCGTAGAGGTTGAGGCCGGCGCTAGCGGTGGCGAAGCCCTCGACGTAGAGCCACTCGTTCGACTGCAGGGTCAGCGTAGACACGGCGCCGGTGGCGCTGATGTTGCCGCGCATGATAACGTCCTGGTCGGAACGCACCACCAGCGCCTTGTTGTCGCCCAGGCTGGTGACCGTGCCGCTGACCAGCATGCCGTAGCCGCCGGTGTGCTGCACCAGGTAGTGGGTCGGGCTCACCGCCGCAATGTTCTGGAAGTAGGCGGTCTTGTTGAAGATGGCGTAGCGCGGCACGTAGGCCGGGTTGTCGCTGCCGTTGGCAAGCTTGGGCAATCCGTAGGTCTTGCCGTCGTACTTCTGCGCGGTCGACGACAGCACCATATCGCCCGAGGCCGAAACCGAGCCGGCCAGCAGCATTTCGCCGGCCGACAGCAGGTTGATGGCACCATTGGCGCCGCTGATGGCGGGAATCGGCGTCGCGCCCTGGTAGGTAAAGCGGACCCCGGCACGGACCGCGGAACCCGAGTTGATCGCGATGACGTCGTCCGAATCCAGCGTCAGGGTGACGTTGGCGCCGAGGCCGCGGATGTCGGAGCCTTCGGCGACGATGATCGGGCCACAGGAATCGAGGGTCAGGGTCGAGCCGGTGCCGCCCAGATCGATGATGCCCCGGGTCTCGACGCTGCGCCGGGTGGTGATGTTAATGGCGCTGGCGTTTCCGGTGGTGGCGATCAGGCCGGTGCTGTCCAGTTGCAGGCTGTTGTGGCCGGCATCGGTCAGGTAAGCGGGCACGAAATAGGCGTCGGTGCCATCGCTCGCCGTGCCGGTGACACCGGCGTCGCCCGGTGTGCCGGTGACGCTGAAATCGAGCCGCTCGATGGCCTTGACCCAGCCCCCCACCAAAGCTTGCTCGCCGACGTTGAGCACCAGGCGCTTGGCATAGAGCCCGGAATCGGGCAGGCCATTGGGATCGTGGATGTTCTTGGCTTCGACGTAGAGCTTGCGCGTGTTGAGGGTCAGGGTATTCAGCGGCGCCTGCACGTCGCCGACCACGTTGGTAACATCGGCATAGAACGTGGTGGTGTCGCGGAAGGTGGATTCCTGGGAGGTGACCGGGCGCGTCTCGCCGGTCATCTTGATCGTCGACGCCAGCTTGGCGTCGCCCAGCCAGAGCTGGTTGCCGATCGCCGCGCGGCCGACGTAGAGGTGGGTGAAGCCGTCGTAGAGCGCCGCCAGGTCGCGGTTCGACAGGTACATGCCGGCGCCGGGGCCGTCCGCGCCGGTCTGGAAGGCTTCTTCGAAATCGGCACCGGTGCCGGTTTCGGCTACCGTACCCAGGCGATAGGTCCAGACGTTCTGGTGTGCCTGCAAACGCAACTCGGCAAGACCGACGATGCGGTTGGCGCCGCTGGCGAAATTCATGTCGTCGGCGATCAGCGTAATGTGCTTGCCGGCCTGCAGCAGGCGCAGGTAGCCGCTGGCCAGCGTCAGCAATGCGTTTTGCTCGACGAGATCGATCGAAAGATCGCCGCGCGCCACTTCCACGGCCACATCGCCGCGAATGCTGCCGCGGTTCTTTTGCACCAGGGCGCGCCATTCAGCGGCATCGTCGCCGCTGCTGGTATCCCAGTTGGCGCTGCTTTCCCATTGGTCTTCGGCGGGCGTTGCATCGACGACATAGCCGGGGTTTTCCGGGGAATCGAGGGCCTTTTCCTGCATCAGGATCAGGCTGTCGTCTTCGCGGATCATCACGTCGCCCGTGCCGTGCCTGGCGGTGGCGACGGTCAGTTCGGCGATGCGGGTGAGGAGGGGGGCAGCGACCGTGCCGACGGTATTCTTCGCCTTGATCTGCACATAGGCGTTTTCGCCGCGGATATAGCTGCCGTTCAGGTTCAGCAGGCTGCCATCGACAGCCTGAAGGCGCACCCAGCCGCTGCCGTCGTCGTTTCGCGTGCCGGCCGAGGAGGAGATCAGGTCGGCGGACAGGCGGATGCTGGCGCCGTCACCATACGTACGCAGGTCGATATGGCCGTTATTGAGCGCGACAACATCGTGGGCGATGTCGAGGTGGTTGACCGATTCCATGACGATGCCGGCCGCTTCGAAATCGCTTTCCTGGTAGATGGTCTTGGCGATGGCGCGGAAGGCCGTGCTCCCCAGGCGGCTCACCTTTTCGCCGCTGACGTCGAGGCCGGCGGTGAAGCGCACGTTGCCGCCGAGGGAGGCGATGTGGGCGGCGTCGTAGGTGGCGGCCTTGCCTTTCAGCGTCAGGCGATCGATCTTGCCGTTTTCGTAGGTGACAATCTCGCGGCCATTGGTAACGGTATTCAGATCGAGCTTGACGCTGTCGGATGTCGTGGCACGCGTCTGTTCCAGGATCATCTCATCGAAGTCACCGCCGGATTCGATGATATTCAAGGTGCCGGTGGCGCCGCTGGCGGCATTGCGGCCGAGCGTGATGCGGTAGTCGTCGGCGCCGCCCTGGTCGCGGATGTCGATCTTCCACTCGGGAAAGTCGGTGACGTAGATCGTGTCGGTACTGGCGGTCAGCTTGATGTCGGTGACGGTGGCGCCGGAGATGCGCAACTCCTGCACGCCAGCATTGACGACACCGACGGCGCGCTTGCCGATGGTGACGGTGATACCGGCGCTGAGGCGGGAGAAATCGAGCTGGGTGTTGCCCTCGCGGTCGGTGAAGCTGTCGTCCCCGTAATTGTTCTCGTAGACGTAGGTATCGGTACCGGTGCCGCCCTTGAGAATGTCCTTGCCGGTACCGCCCCAGAGCGCATCGTCGCCGGCGCCGCCTTCGAGCCTGTCTTCGCCGTCGTTGCCCTTGAGGATGTCGCTGCCGGCGCCGCCGATCAGCTTGTCGTTGCCGCTGCCACCTTCCAGCGTCCAGCCGCGGGTGATGCCCGCGCCCGCCAGGAACTGGCCGGCGGTGTATTTGCCGGCCTTGACCGTGCCGGTGTCGAAGCGGCCCAACTGGATCAGGTCATCGTCGTCGCCACCCTTGAGCGTGCCGCCGCCGTTGCCGCCGTAGAGCTTGTCCTTGCCGGCGCCGCCGGTAATATCGACGGCGACTCCGCTCAGCCGGGTAAGGTCGACCACATCGTCGCCCGCCCCGAAGTTGGCGACCACCTTCTTGACGCCGGAAAAGCTCTGGTACCAGTTGTCGAATTCGACATTGACCTTGCCACCGCTGCCGGAGAGAACCACATTCTCGGCACCGTCAGTCACGTCGAAATACTGACGCATGCTGGCGCGATCACCAAAGTTGAGTGTCAGCGTATCGCCCGACTGCGAAGCAAGGTAGGGCTGTACCTTGGGCGCTTCGAAATTCAGATTGAACAGGTTGGCGCGGAACAGCTCGAAGTCGAGCAGTTCGACCGTCTCGACCAGCAGATCGAGTTCCACGTACACACTGGCGACGAAATCCGCGCCCATGCTCACGTTGAACAGGTTCTGGAAGCCGCCGCCTTCGTACTCGTACATGGTGGCGATCTCGCTGCCGCGGATCTTGCCGTCGCTGACCCACTTGACCGAGGTGACATAGCCGTTGGCGTTCTTGGTCAGCTGCGAGCGGGCGATGTCCTGCAGGTCGACACCGCAATGGAAGTTGATGTTGCCTTCCAGTCCGCCCGAGACCGGGCCAAGATTGACCGAGGCAAACAGGCCTATCGTGGCGTTGATGTAGAACTCGTCCTTCTCCTGGCCACCGGTGCCCGGCACGATCTTGCCGTTGCGGAACTGCGGCAGGGTAAAGTCGTAGACGTAGAAGCCGTCGAGGGCGTCGAGCGGGTTGTGGGTCGAGATCGCCTTGCGGATGCCGTAGGTGTCATAGCCGAAGGCCAGGTCCGCGAAGGCCTCCAGGCCGGCGTTGGCGCCGAACTTCAGCAACACCGGACCGATCGGGATCGTGCCGAGGGTGAACCGTCCGGTGAAGCTCTTGCCGAGCAGCGGCAGCTCGTAGCTGAACAGGGTGGCATCGCCGCCGGTGATGATCGCCTTCCAGTTATTGATGTCCTTCAGATACTCGATCATCTTGAAACCGGAACGTCCAGCGCCGGCGCTGGCGCCGCCGCTTGAGAGCGCTTCGATTTCCTTGAACTTGGCGGCCAGGTCGCCGGGCAGGGAGATTTTTGCCTGGGTGGCGGTGACCTTGCCGGTGCCCAGACCGGCCAAATCGCCGAGCAGGATTTCGCCGGTGTTGGACCAGCTCCTCACCTGCGCCGGCAGGCTGGTGATGAACTGCGCCGCCTTGAAGAAAGCCACCGGTATCTCCGGCTTTCCCTGAAACTTGAGCATGGCGTTGAGCAGGCCCAGGGGCGTGTTCTCGATACCGATCGCCTGGGTGAACTCCATGCCGCCGATAGGCGTCAGCATGAAGTCCACCATAGGCTTGAAGGGACCGACGATGCCTTCGATCTTTTCGGTGATCGGCAACAGCACATCGTTCACCAGCGAGCCGACATCGAGGCGCAACTGGTGCAACTCGATCTTCGGCGGCGCCATCTGCTGGCCGATCTTCCAGTCCCAGTCGACCAGCAGGTTGGCCTTGAGTGTCGGCATGCCCTTGGCCGCCGGCATGTCGAGCACGGTCAACAGGTTGATGTCGGTATTGACCCTGAAGTCGACGACGAAGGACCTGGAGATCGGCTGCGAAAAGATCTTGTCGGCGGCTAGGCGACCGCGGCTGTCGCCGCGCATGTCGATGCCCAGCACCACATCGGTGCCGCTGGCCTGGAAGCCGGCAATGTTGGTGTCGCGATCCTGGTCGGTGACGGTGGCGCGGAAGAACAGCAGCGTCCCTTGCGCCGAGAAGGGCTGCGCCCCGGCCTGCGAGGTATTGCCGTCCAGATAGGCCTTTGCCTCTATACGCAATTCGGGATTGGTCGCCTCCGAACCGGTGTTGGTGGTGAGGTAGAAGCCGCTGGAGGTGGACAGGCCAAAACCGAAATCGAAGGCCCACTTTATATCCAGTGTGAAGCCGCCGTTGATGTCGAGGGAGAAGCCGGGCAGATTGAAATCGAGCGGAATATCGACGCCGGCGGCCAGCAACTGCTGGCCCAGCGCCATGTCGAACTGGATCGAGTCAGCGTTGGTGGGCAGCGAACCGCCCAGGGCCCAGTCGGATATCTTCGTGCCGGCCTTGTCGTACCAGGCCACCTCGATGTCGTCGATGCTGATACCGGTCCCCGCATCGCCGCCATCAAGCAGGATGTTGGCACCGCTGCCGCCGAAAAGGCTGAACAGGGATGAACGCACGATGCCGATGGCGCCGCCCTCGGCCGAGAGTTTTTTCTTCAGGTCGGCCAACAGGTCAACGCGGATGTCCTGCACGAAATTGCCGACGCTCGCCAGCTTGCTGCCGATGATGGGAATCTCGCGCGAGGTTTCGCCGGACATGACGTCCTGCAATTCGCCCAGTGCCCCATCCACACCATCGATGATGCGGGAGGGGTCATTCAGCATGCCGAGCAGGCTGAATTCGGAGAGGTACTGATCCATCACGTCCTGGACGTTGGGTACCTTGACGTCGAGGATCCTGCTTACCGAGAGCAGGCCTTTGGCGGCGTTGAACAGGCCGCCGAGGCCGGCGGTCAGGGTATTGGCGGTGAAATGCCCCAGGGGCAACTCGCCCGCGGAGAAATCCAGCCGCAGGGGAAGATCCATGCCAAAGGCGCCTTCGATCACCACCCCGACGTTGTCGCTGGTACGTTCCGTGGCCAGATAGAAGCGACCATCGTCGCTGCGCGTGCCGCGCAACTGGTCGAGGGTGACGGTCACGCCGGCATAGTCCAATGTACTGGCCAGACCGTCGCGGTCGATGGCCGCCCAGCCGCCATCCACACCCAGCTTGGCAGGACCGGCATCAAAGCCGAGTTCGAGATCCTTGCCGACCGCGCGCAGGCCGACAGTGGCATAGGTGCCGCGCGCCTGGTCGGGAGTAGTCGCCACAGCCTGATAGGCCTTAACGTTATTGAACACCGCTTGCGTCGCCGGGTTAGCCACCGCCTGCTGCTTCCCGGCGTACAACTCGACCTTGATGCCAAGATCGGTGGATAGACGCGAAGCCAGCGCCACCAGCGCGGCCTGACGACGGCCGACCAGCTGACCGGCGCCATTTTGCCGGTCGAGGTTGTCGGCTTCGCCGTTACTACCACTGAGGCTGTTGCGATAGGCATTCACCTCAGCCGTGATACGTTCGACACCCGGGCCGACGTCGGCCAGCGCGGTGCGGAAGTCGCGCAGGATGCCGGCATAGGCGTCGTTGCCGACCTCGCTACGGCGGTTGTTGAAGGCAACGGTGCCGAAGGCGGCGACGGCGACCGTCTGCACCTTGGATGGGTTGTAGTCGTAGAGGAAGAATTCGGGGCTGGCGCCGGAGAAGCGGATGCCGGCTTCGATCTGCAGCTTGGCCATGGCGCCCAGCGTGATCTTGCCGGCGGCGCCCGGATTGATGACGTCGGCCAGTTGCTCGACGAAGTCCATGCCGGCCAGCGCGCTGGGGCCGGCGATCTGCGCCAGTTGCGCCAGATCGAGGCTAAAGCCGAATTTCTGCTCGAACACCTTGTCGAGCTTGAGGTGGATATCCAGTACGTCGCCATTCAGGCCCAGCGCGAACAACTGCTGGCTGAAGGCCTTGCTGTTGTCGTCGACGATGCCGAGCGCGTCCTCGAAGATCTGCTCGACCTGCCCGATCGCCTGCGCCGGATTGTCCGCGGCCGCGTCCAGCTTGCCGAGGAACTCATCGACGAAGGGGAAGACATCGGCCAGCGAGCGGCCGACCACGGGCATGACGACCGTGTAGAAAGGCTGGTCGTCGATGGTGTCGCGTAGGGTTTCCAAGCCCATGCGGGTGGCGTCGACGATGTCGCCGAACGACAGGTTTTTGAAGTCGAACGCTGCCCCGAGATCGGGAATGATGACGGCGATATCGTTGGCTGCCAGCGTGCCGCCCATCACCAGGGCGTTGAGGTCGGCCGCGTACATCGGGTTCTGCTGGATGACCTTGACCGAGCCCGGATTGAACGGGTCAAGCGCCTTGAGGCGCAATTCGATGTTCGGCGCCAGAGGGATGTCGGAACCGACCCCGGCATTGACGCGCAGCCCCTTGAGGCTGGCTTCCGCCGTGCCGGTGAGGGCAAAGCGCAAGGCCGAGCCACCGATCTCGGCGAAGGTGAAGCGGCGGTCGAGCGGATTGATCGACCCCGGATTCCTGTCCAGTGAAACCTGGGCGGTGGCCCCCACCGTGAGGCCGGAACCGGTGCCGACACCGCCCGCCGTGGCGCTGAGGAAGCCCAGTTGCAGGCCGACTTCGAGGTCACGCACATCAAGCGAGGCGCCGCCTTTCAGCAAGACATTCTCGATACCGAAACTGAACTTGCCCTGGCGCAGGGTATAGCCTTGGGCAAACTGGGCCATGTCGCCAGCGCGGTCGAGCGACAAGGTATGGGCATCGCGCACCCCCACCACGGTGTACTTCTCACCGCCCAATTCGAGCCGATAACCAACCAGGGTGCTGTCGAAAATGAAGGTGCTGTCGGAGAACAGGTTGCTGCCGACCGCGAGATTGCCGGTCTTGCCGAACAGGGTGACGCCATCGAGGTCGGCAAAGAAACCGAGCGAACCTTCGACAAAAGCATTCATGCTGCCGCGGGCGCTGGTGGTGAGACTGAATTCGTCGCTGCCAAGTTCAAGGTTCAGGGGCACTTCGAAGGGAGTGAATTCCTGACGGAACTTGAGTGGAATGCCGAAGCTGCGCTGCTGGGTATCGAACACTACTTCCATGCCGTAGGGCAGCACACCGGACTTATTCACCGCCACGATGAATTCCTGCAGCGTGGTGATCTGCACACGCGGGGCATGGATCACCGCCTTGAGATTGATTGCCTGCGCCGGGGCGCCGGTGAGCAGGATCAGCTTGCTGTCCTTGACTGCATCAATGCCATAGGTACCGACCAGCACGTCGACGCCGTTGACCGTGCGATACAGCGTGACTTCCTGGCCTTCAAAGCGTGCCGGATCGAACGTGCCAAACGGATTGATCAGACCCACGACAGACTTGCCATCGACCCTCAGGTTGCTGACGGCCACGCCGGAAACGGTCAGCAGATCGACACGCGGCTTGTAGAAATCGATCTTGTTGTAGACGTCGGTCTCGAAGGCCTGGCCGAATTGCAGCACCTGATCCAGGCCGGATTCGAGGAAGGGCAGGCTCTTCGCCAAGCGACCGTCTTCGCGCACGGCTTCCAGCGCGTCGATGAAGTCGGGGAACATCTGGATCAGATCGACCACCGACATCTGGCTGAAATCGCCGATCTTGTCGAAATTCTCCGTCGTGACCGCGATCTTGCCGCCAAACGGATTGCCGGCGATGCGGATTGCCGGCAACTTGCCCGCCGCCAGGTCGAGGCTACCCAGCTGGGCGTAAACCGGCAGGAAGATGTCGAGCGTATCGACCGTCTTGACGAAGCTCATGCCGGCGGCCGTCTGCCTAACACTGCCGCCGAGGCTCAGTTCGAGCGTGCCGGCCTGGCGCGCCTTGTCGCCGAGGCTGACCTCCAGCGGTCCAAGCGCAGCGGAAATATCGATGTTGTCCACGCGGGCCTTGGCCAGCACGTCGAGTTTCTGAAGGTCGAACTTGCTGACGCCGGTCTTCCAATCGACCGCCAGGCGGAAGGCCACGTCGGCAGCGACATCGACCGACACCTTGACGTCGCCATCGATGGCGAGCCCGATGGCCTCGACATCCGCGCCCATGCGCAAGGTGGTCTGACTGGTCAGCTTCAGGGTATCGGCGAAGGCGATTTCAATGCCGGTGTCGCCCATCACCAGGCGCAGGGCATCCTTGGAAAGGCCCAGCGTCGGCAGCCAGTTGTCCTGCAGATAGCTCAGCAAACCGCGCAGGGTCGGCTGGTTCAACGTGCCATAGGCCGGTGCCGGGAGCGTGGTGAAACCGCCCTGCCCCAGATAACGCTGGGTGTAATCGCCGATGCCGAGAATCTTGTCGGCTCCGATCAGTTGTGACAGCGAGGTGCCAAGGACAGGCAATTCACGCGCCAGCGGATGATCATTGGTCGGATTACCGCCGTTGTCGTACTGCGGCGTGATGTCCACCTTGATGTCGGAAATGGTCTCGCCGACGGTACCGACCGCGCTGCCCAACAGATCGGTGAGCAACGCATCGAGGTTGCCGACATCGACCTTGGGCTGCTTCAGCGCCGCGTCGTAATCGATCGTCAAGGTTTGCCCGTCGACACTGAAGGTCTGCTTGACCGCTCGGCCGAGGGTATTGCCGGCCAGCGTCACCTGGCCGGTCATGTCGACCACCGGGGTATCGACGACCACCGTAGCGCTACCTTGCAGAGCGTAGCCATTGCCACCACTGGCATTGGCACCGAGCAACATGGCGATACGACCACTGCTCAACTGCGCACCGACACCGCCAACGCCGATGAAGGACGTGATATTGCTGGCCGCGAGACGAATCTGGCTGCGGTTGTCGACCGTGGTACGGTCGATGGCGAAGTTGCCGGCGAGCTTGGCCATGCCCATCACATCAAGCTCCGCCGCGCCGGTGAGGGTCAGCCTGCCCTGGGCATCAAAAACCGCCAACATGCGGCCAGCGAGAGTAACCTCCTCCAGCCCGGTAAGCGCTGCATCGCCTGTCACCGAACCAGAACGACTGCCGTCCGGATTGATCTTCAAAGTACCGCTGACATCGGTCAGTGCCAGCCCGATGCCATTCACGCTAAAACCAAGACGGGCGTCGTTGGCGCGGATAGTCCATTGCTTTCCGGCAGCGGTCTGCTCGACCAGCAGGTCGAAATCGCCACCGAGCACGGCGCCGCCCAATTGCAGTTCGCCAATGGCGGCGATATGAGTGATGGCCTGGCTCTCATCGAGCGTCAGCGTGGCACCTTCGGCGACAGCGATGGCGCCAGTACTGGCCGACCAATTGATCACCGGCGCATTGGCAGCGGCTGCCGTGCCGCTGCTGGAACTGATCGGCTGGTTGATGTCGAGGCTGGCAGTTTGCAGATTGCCCAGCGCATAGCCGGCAATGCGCGCACCGCCAATGGTGGCAGCCGAGCTCAACCAACGGCGATCGCTGCCACCGACCTCGGTGCTGATCACGGCGGCGACATCGAGATCGTCGAGACTGGCACCCAGCGCCGAACTGCCCACCGACAGGCTGGCGTCGACATTGCCGCCGCCGAGGATGAGCTGGTTGACCACCACGCTGCTGCCATTGCTCAGCGTGACGGTCTGGTTGTTCTTGAGTTCGAGGAACAGGTCGCCTTCGACATTCAGCGTATCGGCAACGCTGGCTGTCATGTGGCCGCGCAGGCGGGTTTCGTCCTTGAGTAGGCTGACTTCGTAACGGCCGGTACCGGTCGCCACGCTCTCGTTCACATCGCTGCCCCAACGGTTGTAGGCGATCTGGATCTTGTCGGCGGTCAGGCTGATGGCATTGCTGCCGGCATTGAAGGCCACATCGCCTTCGGCCTGCACCGCGTAGCCGCTGCCGAGCCCCGGCTGGTTGCGCAGCAACACAGCGCCGGCACCGTTGCTCAGGCTGGCACCGAGGCCGCCAACGTTGAGATTGCCGCTGATGTTGTCCAGGCCGATACGGATGTCGGTCGTCGGCACGCCATCGACCTTGTGCTCGACGGCGCTGACTGCCAGTGCGCCGGAAAGGGTGCCCAGATTAACAACCGTAATGCTGCCCTGGGTGATGACCAGTTCGCGCGAATAATTGCCGTCAGCAAAATGCACACGCTCCGGCGTGGTGGTCAGCCCCGTCGCTACCTGGATGTCGACAGCGCGACCGAGCGTATTGACCGCCAAACTGCCGGTGGCGGACATCTGCACCGCGGTACCAAAACCGTAAAGTGCCGTCCCGCCAGCGCCGACTACAGCATAGCCATTGCCCGTGCCGCTGGCATCGCGTGAAATCACCAGTCCCAGCCGGCCATTCGACAAGGACACGCCCGCCCCCGCCGCGCCGATCTGACCATTCACGTTGGCCGCACCGATCAGCAGATAGGACGGCGGCTGTTCGACATCGCGCTGCAGGCCGGCGCTGACAGTCGGCAAGTCGCCGCCGGCCAGGCTGCCGGTCGCGACGAGATGAAAAACTCCGGCACTTGCACCGACATGAACGACGATGTTCCCACTGCCGATCCCGGTCAGGCCACCGATGGCGGTTTCCAGCACGCTGCGTTGCTCGCCGGCAGTTTTTGCGGCGAAGTCGGCCAGCGTTGCGGCCCAGCTGCCATCGGTCGAACGCTTCAGTTGCACCTGATCGGCAAGCTTGCCGTCGCCCAGGCGCAAATCGATGGTCTGCACTTCGGTAAAGCGCACGGCGGCCACATCCTGGCCGGCACGCTGGTTGACAAAACTCAAGTCCCAGCCGCCACTGACCGCCGTCACTGCGACGTTGCCGGCGCCGATGGAGGAGATCGACTCCAGGGCCAGGCGCACCTGGTCGGCGCTGCTGTTGGCCGCCAGCGGCGCGGTGGTCTGGCTGCCGTGGGCGAGCGCAAAGACACCGCTGCCACTGAGCCGCAGTTGCTGGGTTTCGGACGTCGTGGCGCCGCTTGACGTTTTAGCCAGCGCCGTTTCGGGCGCCAAGCGTGGCGTGACGGTGCAGATCATCGCCGGGATGGATTTGCCCAGCGCCGCACCGGTGAAGCTCACGGCATAACGATTGCTGGCCACATCGAAAGCCACCTCGGCGTCGCCATTGGCTGCCGCAAAGCTGCCACCGCCAGTTTTAGTCGCCGCCAGAATCGCATTACGCAGGCTGGCCGAGCCAGCACGGGCATCGATTTCTGCCGTGGTATAGGTCACGCTACCGAACTGGAACGACAGGTTGAAGCTACCCTCGATACCGGCCGGGAAGCCGTCGATGGTCTGCACCGTCGACGTCGCCTGCAAGGAAGCCGACGCGGCATCACCTTGCGGCGACAGGGTGTAAACGATGGCATCCGGGCCATCGCGGGTCACGCTCAGGGCGCCCAGGTTGAGCTTCAGCGCACTGGCATTGAGCTTGATGGTGTAGCCCTGTGCCGAGGTCGGCGTGCTCATGTGGCTGGTCACGGTGACATTGCCAACGCCGACGATCTTCTCCAACGCCTCGCGGATGCGATTGTGCTGGGTACTCTGAATGCCGGTGTACTTGGCGTAGACGACGGTGGCGCTGTTGGCAAACTTGAAGGCGATGTCGTTGGAGTTTGCGCCGACACTGCGTGGTGGCTCGATCAGCAGTGAATAGGAAGCCGAAGTGCTGGCTGCCTTGGCCTCGGAGACCACTCGGGTAAACCCCCAGGTCACATTCAGTGCCGGATCAACCGGCGGAGTCATGCTCAGACCCGTCACATCCTGGCCGGCACGGATGCCGGTGAATTCGATGGCGAAGCCGGCGGCGCGGGTACCGCTGACCAACACGTTGCCACTGCCGTAGAGGGTCTGCAGGCCGGTCTGCAACAAGGCGGCGAACTCGCTGTCGGTCTTGCCGGTCGAGTTGGCGCTGACGGTCACACCGCCCGCAGCAAAGACATAGGCACCTTCGCGGAAACGGCCATCGGCCTGCGCCGTGAGCAGATAGCGGGTATTGCTGGTCAGGCCACCTTCCTGAGTGGTGGTGCCGTTGCCGTAAGCGCCCTGCTGCGCACGCACGGCGAAGGTTTCAGGGGTGATCTCGGCCGGCGCATTTTTTACCACCGAGAATTCGCCGGAAATCTTGGCAAAACCATCGATACCGAGTTCCACCGCGCCCGCCAGTTGCAGGTTGCCGGCGGCATCGAAGCGGGTCGCCAGGCGACCGTTGGCGGTCAGGCCGGTAACGCCAGTGATCTCGGCATCGCCGATGACGCTGCCGCTGTTCTGGTTGTTGGGACCGAGCACGATCTGGCCAGCGCCGTTCTTGATCGCCACCTTGGCACCGCCGGCTTCCAGCGAGGCGGCGACATTGCGGGCATCGACCAGCCAGGTACGGCTGCCGTCACTGGCCTGTTGCAATTGCACGTCGAAACGACCAGACAACTGGGCTGGACCGAAGCGCAGCTTGCCGTCAATATCGACATGCAGCACGGGGCCGCCATCGTCGAACACCACTGATTTGTTGGGGGCCAGGACGATGGAGGTGCTCTGGTCATTGTTCGCGCCGTTCCAGTCGATGACCGGACCGCTGGTGCCCAGCGCATCGCCATCGACGCCCAGCTGGCGGTTGATTTCCAGGCTGGCGCTGGTGATGTCGGCTTCGATGCCAGCTTGCAGGCTGGCTGACCCCACGTTGGCCTTGCTCGCCAGCCAGCGCCGGCCGCTGCCGCCGATTTCGGTCGACAGCACGATGCCGATGTCGGTATCGGCCAGCTTGGCGCCGACCGTGGCATTGCCCACGGCGGCGGCGACACCGGCACCACCGAAGATGAACTGCTTGACCGTGACGGTGCTGCCGTCGGTCAGGCGCAGAGTCTGGTTGTTCTTGGCCTCGATGAAAATTTCGCCATCGACGCTGAGCACGCCGCCGATATCGGCTTTCATCTGCCCGCGCAGGCTGGTCTGGTTATCGATCAGCGCGGCGGCGTAACTGCCGCTGGGCGTTGCCGCCGAGAGCGCCAGATCGTTGCCCCAGCGGTTGACGCCGACTTGCAGGTTCTGCGCCTGCAGCGTCACACCTGGAATACCTTCGACGCTGATCGAGCCTTCGGCGGCCACCGCATATTGCTGGGTCGTAGTGCTGCCCGACACCGTATTGCGCAGGACGATGGCGCCCTTGCCGTTGGTCAGGCTGGCACCCACCTCGCCCGGCGTGAGGCTGCCTTGCAGGCTGGCAATGCCGATGGCCAGATCGGTCACCGTGGCACCATTCACCTGTTGCGTGGTGGTGACGATCTTGAGGCTGCCGTTGAGGTTGCCGAGATTGGCCACTCCCACCGTGCCCTGGTTGATGGTGATTTCCTTGCGGTTCAGCCCATCGGCAAAGGTGACTTGCCGATCCGGGGTAGTCAGGCCGGTCTTCACCGCCATATCGATGGCACGACCGAGGGTGTTGATCTGCAGGATGGCGTCGGCACTCAGCGTAATGGCACTGTCAAAGCCACGCAGGCTGGCGGTGCCCGAGGCATACAGGGCATAGCCGGGCTTGGCGGCAATCCCGCCCAGCACCGGCGGTGTGTCACGCGAGATGACGAGGCCGACGTTCAGGTTGGACAGCGCCACGCCGGTCGATGCCGTGCCGATCGAGGCATTGACATTGGCTGCGCCGATCTTCAGGTAATTGGCGGGTTGTTCCACCGCACGCGAGACGCCGAGCGTCAAGGCTGGCAGGCTCTTGCCCACCAGCGCACCGGCGCCAATGACTTCATAGACACCAGGCTGACCGGCTACAGCGACCACGCTGACATTGCTACGGCCAATGCCGGACAAGGTCTGGATGGCTTTCTGCACGGCGGCGATGCGCAGGGTTTCTGTGGTCAAGCCGGAGAGGTCGACGGTCTGAGCCCAGTCGGTGGCACCGCTGGTCTTGATTCGCACCACATCGGCCAGCAAACCGTCGGCCGATACGTTGAGGTTGAGGGTCTGCACTGCCACGGTTTGCAGCATGGCGACATTCTGAGCAGCGCGGCTGCCGGTGAAACGGATGTCGTATCCACCGCCATTGGCCGCGGATACGACGACATTCCCGGCGCCGATGCCGGCGATGCCCTCCAAGGCGCTTTGCACGGCGGCGGCAGTCAGCCCTTCGCGGGCCAGCGTGACCGACGTTGCACCGTTGAAAGCGAGCGCAAAGCGGGCTCCCGTGTTGCCCAGCGTCAGGCGCTGGGTTTCAGAGCTTGTGGCCCCCTCGGTGGTTTGTGTCAGCCGCGCCACCGGCGCCCGCTGCGCCGAGACGGTATCGGTCATTACCTCGATGCGCTGACCGACGGCGGCACCGCCGAAGACCACACGGTACTGGCCGCTGGCGCTATCCAGTGTCACCGTCGCGCTAGCGCCCGTACTGCTACAGCTGGCGCCCGAGGCATTGGTGGCGGCCAGCAGGGCCGCTTGCAATTGCGCCGGAGTCGCCTGGAAATCGATACCCGCCGTGGTGTACGTGCCCGCGCCAGAAATCGCGCCGGAGGTAATGACATTCAGGCTGGCTGCCGGGGCCAGGGTTGGCGTTACCGTCCGCGTCATGGTCGGGATGGCCTTGCCGACCGCCGCGCCACCAAAGCTGACGCGCCAGGCATTGAGCGCGCTATCGACCTCGACTGTCGCGGTGCCGTCGAAACGGGCACCCCCGCTGCGAGTGGCCGCAAGAATGGCCGACTGCACGCTCGCCGCGCTGGCCTGAAGATCAATGGCGGCCGTGGTGTAACTGGCGCCGTTGTAGTCGAAGCGGAGCGTAAAACTGCCGCGCACGTCGCCGGCAAAGCGGTCGACCAGATGCACCGCACCGCTGGCGGTACCCGCCGTGGCGCCGCTGGTGCCGGCCAGCGTGTAGCTCATGCCACTGGTGACCCCGGTATTCGCCACCGACAGGGCGCCCAGCGCAATGATCTTGTCGCGCACCGCGTCGGTAAAGGTGATGCGGTATTTCTGCGCGTTGGACGGTGAGGACAGCGCCTCGACCTTGAAATCGGCCGAGCGATAGACCTTATCCACGCCGCCGCTGTAGGGCGCGCTGGTGCTTACCGCAGCCGTGCTGCCGATCAGCTTGGCTAGCGCATCGTAGACGTGCCGCCCTTGCGAAATCTGGGCATTGACAAACTTTGCCGTGGCCGCCAGTGGGCTGTTGGCAAAGCTGAAGGTCAAGCTGTCGGAATCCTTGGTGGCCCCCGCCGCAACACCTATCGTCAGGTCATAGCCCGTGCTGACTGCGGCGGCCACTGCCTGCGACTGGACCCGCGTGCCGCCGCTGGTGGCCAGCCCGGCCGAGGGATCGGCCGGCGCCGCCATGTAGAGGCCATTGGCGCCCTCTTCGCTGGCTACCGCGATCGACTGGCCGGCCAGTTCGCCCGCGAAAGTGAAGCTAAACCCGGCACTGCGGCTGCCTGCCACGGTAACGTTGCCGCTACCGAACAGGCTCGTCAGGGCTTCCTGCAGCTTGGCGGCAAAGACACTATCGGTCAGCGCCACACCGCTGCTGCCCAAGCTGTTTGCCGTCGCCGACTTGCCGCCGTAGCTGAACCGGTAAGCGCCCTCGCGGAACTGCCCCGCAGCGACGGCCACCAGCTTGAGCTGGGTATTGCTGCGGACATCGAAATCGAAGGACAGCACATGGCTACCGACCGTGCCGGCCGGGAACGGGTCGATCAGATGCACGGCACCGGTGTTTGCCGTCGCCTGCCGTTCGACGTAGGTGCTGCCCCAGTCGGTGGTATCAGCGGGGTCGGCCGGCTGGGTCAGCGTCAGGCCGGCGATGTTCTGCCCGGCGCGCGTACCGATCAGCTCGACCACAAAACCGGCCGCCTTGCTGCCGGTGACACTGACATTGCCATTACCGAAGAGTGCAACCAGACCGGTTTGCAGCTTGAGTCGCCATGCCGCATCGTTGTCGCTGGCCAGCAGCTTGATCGTTGCCGTGGCATTGTTCCAGGCAAAGCCGTAGCTTCCTTCGCGGACCCGGCTGCCATCGCTGCTCACTACATTGAGTTGGTAAGTGGTATTGCTCTTGACGCCGCCCTGCTGCGTCTCAACACCCGTCCCGCCAGCGCCGACATCAGCGGCCCGCGTTTCAATGCTTGCTGCCGTCGTTTGCACCGCCGACTTGCTGACGGCAAATTGTCCATTGAGCGTGGCGTAGCCGGCCAGATTGACATCCACCGCACCGGCCAGCTCAAGATTCCCCACGCTATCAAAGCGGGTGGCGAAGGTGCCGGTCAGCGTCAGTCCATCGACGCCCGTGACCGACGCCGTGCCGATCAGACTGCCGCTGCGCTTGTCGGCGCCCCACAGGTTGTTGTCGGCATCCTTGCCGAGCCACAGGTCGCCAGAGCCGTTGGACAAGCCGACGCGGGCACCATTGGCTTCGAGACCAAGGTTCACACCGCTGGCGACCACATGCCAGGCACGCTGGGTTCCGTCGCTCGACTGTTCCAGCGCCACATTGAAGGCGCCACCCATGCGGGCCGGGCCCAATTGCAGGTCGCCATTCACATAGACCTGGAACACGCGCTGGCCGTCGTTCAGCGTCACGCTGGTATCGCGGGCCAGGGCAATCGCGGTGCTTTGATCGTTATTGACGCCGTTCCAATCCACCACCGGATCGGCACCCGCCAGCACCAGCGCACCGCTGCGCAGTTCGCTATTCACTTCCAGACGCGCCGCCGTCAAATTCGCCGCAGCATACCCCTGGATGGTGGCACCGCCGACATTGGCGCGGCTGGTGAGCCAACGGCGGGTGCCACTGATTTCGCTGTTGAGCACCACCGCGATATCGACATCGGTCAGGCTGGCGCCTACGCTGCTGCTGCCTGCGGCGGCATTGACGCCGGCGCCGCCGAAGATCAGTTGATTGACATTGACGGTGCTGCCATTGGTCAAGGTCACCGTCTGAGCGGTACGACTTTCGATGAACATCTCGCCATCGACCTTGAGCGCGCCGGCGATGTCGGCCACCATGCGGCCGCGCAGGCGGGTTTCGTTGTCGATCAGATCGAGCACGTAGTCGCCGGCGCCGGTGTTAATGCGCTCGTTAGCCACCGCCTGGCCGAGCCGGTTATAGGCGATCTTGAGATCGTTGGCCTGCAGGGTGACGCCATCGATGCCGGTCAGGGCCACGCTACCCTCGGCTTGCAGCGCAAACTTGCCGGCGGCAGTGCCTTCCTTGCGCAGGAGCAGCGCGCCAGTGCCGCCCGTCAGGCTAGCACCAACACCGCCCAGTCCCAGGCTGCCGGTCATACCGGCCATGCCGATACGCAGTTCGGTGGTCGTGCCGACGGTTTCGCTCTTGATCGCCAGCGCACCGGTGAGGCTACCCAGGCCAGTCACGGTCACGGTGCCGGTGGAGATCACCAGTTCCTTGAAAGCGTTGCCATTCGTAAATGTGACAGAAATCGTCTGACCGCCGACGGTAATGCTCTGATCAACCGCCTCGCCCAACGTATTGATACGAATTGCCGCCGTAGCATCGAGGCTCAGGCCGACAAAGCCGGAGAGGCTGGCCGTGCCGCTGCCGACCAGGGCATAGCCCGATTGACCGATGGCATTCTTGGCGACATAGAGACCGAGTGAGCCATTGATCAGGCCAACGCCAGCGCCGCCGGCACCAAAACTGGCGGAGACATTGTTCAGGCCGACCTTCAAGGTCGCCGTCTCGCCAGCGCCGACTTTCTCGACCGAGAAGTTGCCGGAGAGCGCGCCGAAGCCGTCAACGGCCAAGCTGACATTGTTGCCCGAGAGCATCAGGTCATTGCCGCTGAAGGCAGCGCTGAGGCTGCCGCTGGTGGACAAGCCTGCCAGACCGGAAATCCGCACATCGCCTGACAAACTGCCGTTCTTGGCGGTTGGCGAGACATAGAGATGGCCAGCGCCGTTGGTCAGCGCGACTTCGGCACCACCGCCGGCCACACGCACCTCGGCGTTGCTGGCGGAAATATCCCAGATGCGGTTGCCGCTGCCATCCTTGTCGAGAATGATCTGGAAATCGCCGGCGACACGTGCCGGCCCCATCTCGATGGCGCCGCTGATCGGCAATACCCAGCGCCGGTCGGCGAGATCCATCACTGCCTGCTTGGCGGCATCCTGCGCGGAAAGCGCCAAGGTGCGGGCCTGCGCACCCGACCAATTCACAACCGCCGTCCCTGCGGTTTCGATCAGGGCACCGGCGCTGTCAATCTGCTGGTTGATCTGGATCGCCGCGGTCGTCAGGTCGGCCAATCTATAGCCGGCCACGGTGACCGTGCCGAGATTGCCCATGCCGGTGAGCCAGCGACGCGAAGTACCGCCCACTTCCTTGGCCAGGGTCAGCGCAATATCGACACCGCCCAGGCTGGCCAGGGTGCTGCCGCCAGCGGACACTGTTGCCGTCAGACCGGCACCACCGAACACGAGCTGATTCGTCGTGAGCGTGCTCGCATCGCTCAAGGTGGTGGACACCCCATTGCGGCCTTCGATGAAGACCTCGCCGGCAAGCGTCAAGCCGGCCACGCCCAGCGTGGCCTGACCGCGCACGCGGGTTTCGTTATCGACCAGATTGACGGTGTAGCTGCCACTGCCCGTGTTGACGACCTCGCCGGTCACCGCAGCGCCCAGGCGGTTGTAGGCCACCATCATGTTGCTGGCCGATAAGGTGACACCATCCACACCGGTCAAGGCCAGATTGCCTTCGACCTGCACCGCGTAGGTGCCCGTCGCTGCCCCCACCTTCTTGAGAAGAATGGCGCCGTTGCCGTTGGTGAGAGTCGCGCCGACACCGCCCAGCCCCAGGGTGCCGCTCATGCCGGCGACACCGATGCGGATGTTCGTCGTCGTGCCGACGGTCTCGCTCTTGACCGCCAACGAACCGGACAAACTGCCCAGACCAGCCACCGCCAGGGTGCCGCTCGAAACCACCACCTCCTCGATACGGGCGCGCTCGGCAAACTGGATGGCCACACCATTGACCGACATGTCGATGCTGCGGCCCAGGGTATTGATGCGCACGCTGGCGTTGGCCGACAGTGTCACATCCGTACCGAAGCCGTTGAGTACCGCCGAGCCATTGGCTACCAGCGCATAACCAGCGGTCGATTCCGACAGACCGGCGATATACAAACCAAGGCTGGCCCCGCTGACCGCCAAGCCGGTGCCGGCGGTGCCAAAGCTGGCCGAAACCCCGCTCGCACCGAACAGAATCGATTGATCGCTGCCACGCGTGACGCTGAAGTTGCCGCTCAGCTTGCCGAAACTGCCAAGGGTCAAATCGACGCCGGTACCGGCAAAACTCAAGCTGCCATCGCCCGCAAAGGCGGTGCTGAAGTTACCGGTGAGGCTCACGCCCGCCAGCCCTTCGACTACGGCGCGCCCCGTCAGGGCACCGGTGCGCGCGGAACCCGGGCCGAGCACCAGGCTGCCGCTGGCACCTTCGATACCGACATAGGCACCGCCGGCCGCAAAACCTACGGTCGCATTGCTGGCGCCGATGGTCCAGATCTTGTCGCTGCCACTTTGTTCCAGCGTGATGGTGAAATCGCCCGAAAGCCGCGCACCGCCGACACCAAGGCTGCCGGAAACCGGAAAGGTGAAGGTCGGCGTCGCCATGTCGAGCGCGATGCGTTCAACATCGGAAAGCGGAATCTCGCTGGCGCTGTTGGCCCAGTTCACGACTGCGGTATTGGCTGCCGCCAATGCGCCGGTGGCGCTGTCCAGCGCCCGGTTGATCTGCAATTTGGCAGAGGTCAAATCGGCCAGTTGGTAGCCGGCGATGCTGGCGCCACCCACACTGGCGTTGGTGGTCAACCAGCGCCGCGCCGTGCCGGAACTGACCCGCTCGGTGGCCAGCACCATGGCGATATCGATGTCACTTAAGCTCGCGCCCAGACTGCCACCGCCGGCCGTCACCGTCGCACTGACGTTCTGGCCACCGATGATCAACTGATCGGTACGAATCTCGGTGCCGTCGGAAAGCTGCGCTGCCTGGTTCTGCCGGCTTTCGATAAACAGTTCGCCGGTGATGCCGAGCACATTGGCAAGTTCCGCCGTGACTTGCCCGCGCAGACGGGTTTCGTCCTTCAGCAGGCCGACCTTGAAGTCGTCGGTCGGCGTGGCGACCGTGGCTTCCAGCGCTTCGCCCCAGCGGTTGTAGGCGATCGCCAGATTGCTGGCATTGAGCGTGATGCCGCTGACGCCAGTGAGTGCGACATTGCCCGTTGCCTGCACGGCATGGCGCAGGGTCGCCACCCCGGTGGCATCGACTTCATGGCGGATCAGGATGGCGCCGCGGCCGCCACTGAGCGCAACCCCTGCGCCGCCCAGCGTCAGCGAACCGCCAATGCCTTCCATGCCGATGGCGATATCGGTGATGGTCGTACCGCCCTCGATGCGGGTGGTCGAGACCAGCTTGAGTGCACCGCTCAGACTGCCCAGGCCAGCAACGGTCACCGTGCCGCTGTTGATGGTGATTTCCTGCCGGGCGATGCCGTCGGCAAAGTCGACGTCAAGATTCGGCGTGGTGAGGCCCGTGCGCACCGACTGGGAGACCGGCTTGCCCAGCGCATTGATGCGCACCTCGGCATTGGCGGAGAGGCTGACCTGACCATCGAGGCCGGCCAGCGTGGCCGTCCCCGCAGCGCGCAGGGCGTAGTCGAATTCGCCGTCGGCGCCACGTTGCAAGACCAGGCCCAGGGTACCGCCACTCAGGCTGACACCGGCCGTGCCGCTGCCGAGCTGGCCGGACACATTGGCCGCACCGATCAGCAGACGTTCACTACGGATCTCGGCGATGCGCGTCGAAAGCGTCTGCAACGCCCCGATCTCGGCCCCCGCCAAGGCATCGACGAAGGCCACATCGAAGCGCCAATCCTGTCCCGCACGCGGCGTGACCAGCACGCTATCCTCGCTGAGATTGGGCAGACTGCCGATCACGGCACGCAGGGCGGCCGCCACGTCGCTCTGGCTCATGCTGGCCAGCTCGATTTCAGCCGTCCATTCGGGCTGGCCGGCAAAGCGCACCGCCAGCGTGGTCGGCGCTTCGCCATCGGCCATCGCAAACGAGAGCGTTTGCACTGGCGAAACGAGAATGTCGCCAATGTTACGTCCAGCCAGCGTGCCCTTGAAATCGACCCGGTAGGCGCCGTTGCTCAGGCTCACCTCGACGTTGCCGCTGCCGATCGCCGGCAAGGCTTCCAGCGCCGCACGGAAGGCATCGGCGCTGGCACCGGATTCAAGAATGACGGAGGTGTCGGCACGCCCGGCGATCGACAGTACATACCGCCCGCTGGTACCGATCGTGACTGTCTGCCGCTCGTTGCTGGTAGCGCCGCGCTGGACTTCCGCCAACCGGGCATCCGGCGCCGGCATCGCACTGGTGATGAGCCCCTGCATGACCGGCAGATCAACGCCAAGCGCCGTCCCGCCAGCGCCGACTTGCCAGGCATGGCCGCTGCCGACCGCAACCAGGCTGACATCGATCGCGACCCCGGCGGCGGCCAGTCGCTTGCCGGCGGCATTCGTGGCGGCCAGCAGCGCCGCGCGCACATCGCCGGCACTGGCGGCAAAGGCCAGATCGGCTGTCGTATAGGTCGTACCGCCGAAGTCCAGACTCAAGCGGAAGGTGCCGCTGACCGCATCGTCGTAGAGATGGATGGTCTGCACGGCGCCGGTGGCGCCGGCGCCCGCTGTGGCGGTGGCAACACCGACGCTGAGATTGCCAGCTGTGGTCGCCGCCACTAACGGCGCAACATCCCGGCCGCCCAGCAGGTTGCGGAATTCAATGGCATAACGCGCATTGGCCAGCGACGAGGTGGCATCGAAGGAGACGGCGACATTGCCGGCACCGGCCACGGCTTCCAGCGCGTTCTGGATCGCCCGCGCCTGGTCGGCGACGGCAAATCCCGGCCCGCCCTGGCGCACTTCGCCCAGCTTCAGCGCAATCTTGCTACTGCTGGAAAACGCCTGCAGCAGGGCGACGTTCTTGCCGCCCAGGCCGTTGCGGAAGTCGACGACATAGTCGATGCTGTTGTGTCCGGTGTACTCTGGCTTGTAGCTGACGCTGACGTTGCCGGCGCCGACGATGGCTTCCAGCGCCGCCTGGATTTCAGCGGTGTGATAGGTCGGATCGGCGGCATAGCGAACCTTGCTGGTGGTCTTGCCATCGAGGGAGAACCAGAACTGCCCGGCGGCCTTGGCCGCCGCCGTCAGCGTGATGACCTGCCGCTCGTTGCTGGCATTCGCCGTCGAGTAGACGGGAATGGCCGCCGTCGTCTGCCCGGCATGGGTCAGCGTGAAGGTCTTGCCGGCGGCGCCATCGCCGTTGGCCAGCGTCAGCGTCTGCACTTCGTTGCGTTCGGCACTGGCGGCACGGGTTTCTTCGATCAGCCCCCAATCGGACTTGTTCGCGGGGTCGGGCGGCTGTTCCAGCCACAAGCCGGCCTCGCCGGCCGCACTCGCCAGCAGCACCGGCTTGCCTGCCAGGGTGCCGGCAAACTCGATGCGAAAGCCCTCGGCACGCGTGCCGCTCACCAGCACGTTGCCGGTACCGACGCCACCTAGGCGCTCCAGTGCCGTCTGCAGGCGCGAAGCGAACTCGGCATCGGTCACGGGACGATCATCCTCGCCTAAGGAAGAGGCCGTCTGCCGCTGCCCCTCGAGCACCAAGCCATGCACGCCTTCGCGGGTCAACTTGCCGCTGCCGACCGACAAGCGCAGCACGCTGTTCGCCGTCTCGCCCCCCGTCTGGGTTTCGGCCACGCTACCGGTCGCCCCGGCGGTTGTGACGCCCTGCTCCATCACCGGGACGGAAACCGCGGCCGGCTCCTTGACCACGGCAAATTCGCCGGACAAGGCGCCGAGACCGTCGATGCCGAGTTCCACGGCGCCGGCGAGTTCCAGGGTGTTGTTGTTGAAACGGGCAGCCAGTGTGCCGGTAAAGCTCAAGCCGTCGACGCCGGTGATCGAGCCGATGCCGATCAGTTCGCCGCTGTTGCCGCTGTCGGCCAGGATCAACGAGCCGGTAACGGCATCGATACTGACCTTGGCCGCCCCAGCGGTCATCGCCACACTGGCATTGACCGCCTTGATCTCCCACACCGGGCTGTTATTCACAACGCTACGCAGGATTTCGAAACTGCCGGAGAGTGTCGCCGGGCCGAGCGCAAGGGTACCGCTCACCTGGGTGACAAAACGCTCGCCGGCCGTAGCGACCGGCAACAGGCGGGTTTCGTTGACCGCGATCACGCGACTATTGGTCGCTCCCGACCAATTGATGACCGGTGCGCTTTCGAGGAAGGTGCTGCCGCTACCAGTATTCAGCGCACGATTGATGTCGAGCATGGCGGCATCGACATCGGCCAGCGCAAACCCGGACACTTCGGCGCCGCCGACCCAGGCGGTCGCGGTCAGCCAACGTCGGGCCGTACCGGAGCTGACACGCTCGGTAGACAACACCAGCGCCAGATCAGTGCCATTCAACATCAGGCCGGCGCCGCCGCCTTCGAGCGTTGCGCTCAAACCAGCCCCGCCGATCAGCAAGGAATCGACACGGACACTGCTGGCATCCGACAGCGTGGCGGCCTGATCAAGCGCCGATTCGAGGAAGACATCGCCCTCAAAGGACAAGGCGCCGGCCACGGCGGCACGAGCGTAGCCGCGCAAGCGGGTTTCGTCGCGCAATTGCTGCATCTGCACCCAGCCGGCCGACGTGGCAACAGTGGTATCGAGCGCCGCACCGGTGCGATTGACGGCAAGTTGCATGCGCTCGGCGGTCAAGGTCACGCCATTGATGCCGGTGAGCGCCACGGCACCTTCGGCTTGCACTGCGTAACGGCTGACGCTGCTGCTGCCACTGGCTTCCTTGTACAGGATCACCGCGCCGCGCCCGCCACTGAGCGTCGCGCCGGCACCACCCAGCGTTACGCTGGCCGTCAATTGTTCGAAACCGATCAGCAAGCGCTGCTGTGTGGCCCCCGCTACCTCGACCTGACGGCTTTCGATACACAGCTTGCCGGCCAAAGTGCCCAGTCCGATAATGCTCATGCTGCCGTTATCGATCACGACCGAGGTCACCGGCCGCTCATCGGCGAACAGCAAACGCACGTTGTCGCTGGCCGTTACGGCAAGAGTTTCGTCAAGGGCCCGGCCCAGCCGGTTGATGGCAATCTGGCCGCTGGCGCTGAATGTGCCGACATCGGCAAAGCCGTTCAACGCCACCGTGCCGCCGGCCACCAACGCGTAGCCGCCCACTCCCAGGCTGTCGGCTTCGAGCACCAGGGCCAGTTTGCCGCTGCTCAGCGCCACATTGGCGGCGGTATCACCGACCGTCGCCGACACATTCGAGCCTGCTACCTGGATGCGCGCTCCTTGCGGCCCGACCACCCGCGAGAACGCGAAATTGCCGGAGATCGCGCCAAAACCCGAAACAGACAAGGACACGCCCGTGCCGGACAAAGCCAATTCACCATCGGCGCCCACGCTAGCCGCACCATCGCCGGTCACACTCAGGCCGGTAATGCCGCTCAGCTCCAGCTTGCCCGACAGCGATGCAGTACGGCTGCGATCAGCGTTCAGGCGCAAGCTGCCCGATGCTTGCGTCAAGCGTACAAAGGCCGGCCCTGCCGCGAGCAAGACCTGCGCATCGCTGGCCTGGATATCCCAGAAATTTTGGGTGCGGTTGTAGGTTAGCGTGAAATCGCCACCGACCTGATTGTTGCCCAGGGTAATCCGGCCACTGACCGGCAAGGTGACGACTTCGCCAACCTGATCGAGGACAAACTGGCGCCCGCTGGCCAGCACAAATTTGCGTGTATTCGACCAATCGAGCGTCGTACCGTCGGCGGCGGTAAGCGCATCAGCCGCCCGGTTGAGCGACCAGGCTGCGCTCTCCAAATTATCCAGGGCGTAGCCGGCCACACTCACGCTTGCCAGCGCGCCACGCGACGTCAGCCACGACCGCGTGCTGTTGATGTCCTTGGCGTACACAAAAGCCAACTCGGCATTCGAGGCGGTGAGCTCGGTACCTGCCCCCCCCGGCGTTAGGGTGGCATTGACCCGCGAGCCAGCCAGCGCGTATTCGACCAACTGCACGGACTGGCCGTTGGACAACAGGCGCGTGCTGCGGGTGACATCCAGCGTCAGGTCGCCGACGAAACGGATGACGCCGGCGACCGACGCGGTGAAATATCCCGAAAGCTTCGACGTGTTGGCGGCGACATCAAGCAGGATGAGGTCACCGGTACTGACAATTTCCCGTTGCAGGGCGCTGGCACCGCGATTGATCACGACGCGCACGCGCTCGCCGGTCAGGGTCAGGGTGCTGTCGACGGCAACGCTGACATCGAGTTCGGCGACCAGCGCCAGATCGTTCGTTGCCGCGCCCACGCCCCCCACGGGCAGCGAAGTGGACAGGACAAGGCCGAGGTAACCGCGACTGGCGGTGATGCGGGCATCCCCGAGGATCAGGCTGGCGGTCACATTGCATGCACCAATCAGCAGTTCCTGCACCGTAGCGGCTGCGGTCTGGCTGCTGCGCGCACTGAAGGCGAAATCGCCGCTCAGACTGCCCAGATCGGCAATCGTCAAGCTGGCATTGCGTGCTTCGAAACGCTGTGCCCGATCGGGGCTATCGATCTGCAGCCGATAGGTTTGTCCCGCCTGACTGAAGCTGATATCGATGGCGCGACCGAAGGTATTGGCGACATAGCCCAGGTTCCCCGAAAACGCACTTCCCGGCGCTCCCTGCAACACCGCAGCCCCCGAGGCCCGGATGGCATATCCGTCATTGCCGACCGCCATCAGCAGGCTACCGTTGGACAGCGCCAGCGACGGACCGCGGGCAGCATCGCCCAGACGTGCGGCAACATGGCTCGCGGCCACGTTCAGCCGCCCCGTCGCCGAATCACCCGACACGACAAAATCACCGGCCAAGGCATCGCCGGTCGGGAACGTCACCCGACCATTGCCGGCAAGAGAGACCTGCAACTGCGACGCGGAGAGCACCAAACTCCCGCTAACGCCGGACAAGGCACCGGAAAGCTCGCCGACCGCCCATTCAGCACCGACATTGCGTGCAGTCAAGGTCGTTTCGACACCGCCGGTTACGGGTGCCACGCTGACATCCCAGGTACCGGTCAGGCGAACCCCGGCCACCGAGACCGAGGCATCGAAGGAAACCGCCGCTTGGGCCACCTGATTGGCCATCGCGGTAAATATCTTGTCCAGGACGGCTTGCGCCTCGGGCACGCCCGGTATCGACAACTCGGCCAGGCCGGGGATGGCCGTCGCCACCAGCTGTAGCCTGTCGGCCTGGTAAACGGGCTTGAGGAAAACCCCTTTGCCGGCATACAGCCCTGTGTAGGACGAAAAACTCCCCGTCCGCTGGTTCCATTTCAGAATATCGAAGACTTGGCCGGCCACCGGCCGGAAGTCGTCCAAAAATTCGAGCGACAGCGTGCCGCCCAGACTGGCACTGCCGGCAACATCGACTTGATCGTAGCCACCGGCACCAGAAGTGGTGCCGGCGATCTCGATCTTCAGGGTGGCGTCGCTACGCTGTTCGTAATTCTGCACGGACAGCACACCGGGCGAGGCCCCAGGCGCCACCACCCCGGCATTGACCACGGTCGTATCCACATGGCCGACGCCTACCAGCGCTTGCCCGCTCTCCAGGACCAAGGGGATTCCCGCCGAGGTCACCGTCGCCACCAGTTGTTCGATGCCCCCCGCCGATACGACCCGCGGCGGATTGCCTTCGACCACCGGCAATAGCGAGGAGCCAGATGCCGATGTGCCCGAGGTCGGCGTGGGTGTCGCAGATACGGTCGTCGCACCGCCTGTTGCAGAGGTCGGCGGCTGCAACGGGTCATTCACCACCAGATCGCCCGCCAGCAAAATTCTTGGCTCAAGCGTCTCCAGACGAACGGCCAGGAACTTCCGCTGGGTTTTGAGTTTTCTTACCGGCAGGTTGGGCGATCTGGGTTTGGGGTTTTTCATGGTGGTAACCGCTTTTTAGAGTGGTTAGTCAGGAAAATTGCATGTGTGGCGCTGCCCAGCGCCGCCAGTAGCGCCGCAGCCGGTCTGATATTGCTGAAATGGGATGGAGGCACGATGTTTTCGCGAATCCACGGAATGTTGTGGATTGCGTTTTACCGGTACGCGCTGCGCAAACCTTGCAACCCCTTACCGCGCTACGGCCGCCCCCCCCCCGACTCCGTCATTTTTCCCGCGTTTCGCCGGCAATGGGGCTCAAGCTCATTGACGGAGGTAATTCGAGTGCATTACCATGCAAATATTCGGAACCGAAACAGGAGCTACCATGTCCGCCACCCTCGAACTTGAATCAACCCTGACCGATCGTTATCAGACGACCGTGCCCAGTGCCGTGCGTCGTGCCCTCCACCTGGGAAAGCGTGACCGCATCCGTTATCTGGTGCAGGACAATGGTTCCGTCATTCTGCAACGCGCCAGCGAGGTCGACGATCCGGTGCTTGGCACATTCCTGGATTTCGTCGCCAGGGACATTGCCGAGCATCCGCAGAGGGTACGCTCGATCGACGCGGATCTCGCCAACCGGATGCGCTCTTTGACCAAGGGCATCAAGGTTGATCTGGACGCCACCCTTGATCCGACTGAGGAATGACGAAACCCGATACTCCGCTCGTTGTAAACGGCTGGATCCTGTTCGCCCATCGGCTGTTTCTCGATCAGGTCGAGACCCTGTTGGCCAAGGTCGAAGTGCTCAAGGCGAAGGATCCCAGGACCTGGAAAAAAAAGAACAGCACAAAACGCCTGGCAGCAATCACAAAACTCGTTCTTGAAGACATTCCCGATGATCCGGCACGCCAGGAATATCTCCAGGGCGGTACGCTCGGGGCTGACCGCAAGCACTGGTTTCGTGCCAAGTTCTACCAACAGTACCGACTGTTCTTCCGTTTTCACGCGACACAACGCATCATCGTCTATGCCTGTGTCAATGACGATGACACCAAGCGCGCTTACGAAAGCAGCGACGATGTCTATCGGGTATTTCGCAAGATGATCGACACGGGTCACCCCCCTGATGACTGGGACTTGCTGCTCAAGGAAGCACGGAAAGCGTCCAGGCAACTTTCCAGGCTCAAATCATCCCCTTGAATCTTTGGTGATTGCCCTACTGGTGCATGCCCTGAACGAACGGGCTCGGCAGATCTACACGCACTACGGTTTTGAGCCTTCGCCGGCCAACCCCATGACCTTGATGGCGCCGTTGCACGCGATGAATCCGCAATGAACGCTCCACAAGAACAGCAAGTTTGGCACGTACCCATGTGTTACACTTAATTATGTGCAACATCCAGAGAGTCCGAGATGGCAACTGTTAACTTCACCGGGGCGGTAGATCGCGACCTGCTCAAGCGCGCCAAGGTCATTGCCGCCAAAACCGACACTTCAGTCAACGCCTTGTTCAACGCGGAACTTCGTCATCTGGTCGAGACTTTTGAGGCCGCAGAGATCAGCAGCAATCAGAATTTCAGGGTTTTGCTTGATTTCTCGCTCGGGCGACTCGCCGGTGATGAGGCCATGCGTGCGTTGGGGATTGATAGTGAGGAAGATTTGTTCCTGCTCATGGCACAAGCCCACTTGCCAATGCCGAGACTGCCAGAGGCAGTGACGCGGAGCATGGCCGATACGCTGCATGCGCTGCCGTCCTGAGCGGACTCGCTGGTGTCGTCGAACGTTGTTTTGCTGCCTGATGCCGGGCCACTCATAACGCTGGCCTACGCGGATGCGCTCGACGTGTTGTTCATGCCTCGCTGGTCCGTTACCTTGGTCGACATGGTCCTGCACGAAGTTGCGCGCAACCAGACGCCGACCAGCAAGAAGCTGGCGAAGTGGGCGAAGTCCAAAAAGCTGCCGGTTGTTCCGACAAAGACATTCCAGCACTACCAGCAAACAGCGGCCCCACGGAAAGCGAACCTTGGCGAACTGGCGATTCAGGAGGCCATGAATGCCTTTGCCCTCGAACAGTCGCCGAAGACCGGTGTGTTCCTGTTCGAAGACCACAAGATTGCGCGTGCCAGTTTTTGGGTACCAGACAACTGTCGCAAGATCAGCACACGAGCGTTCCTGATCTTCCTCGAAGAAAAAGGCTGGCTTGATTCGGCGGCGGATGTTGAACGACGTGCACTGCTTGCCGGACGATCATTTTCCAGTTTGCGATTTCCGCCGTAGTTGAGCGCGGTTTTCAGGCCATCCCGCTGCGGAGTGCAAAAGTCGGCGCCGGCGGGACGGCGGATCGGTCAGGAAACAATGCGCACGGGCACGCAGAGTTGGTAGCCCTCTTTCCAGAGAGACTTGATCGCCGGCTCGGCGACGCCAACCCCATGCAGCTTTTTCTTAAGCCGAGAGATGCGCACTTCGAGGGCCGCCTTGCCCTTCTCGTCGGCATCGAGATTCAGCAACTCCTGCATCCGCCAGTAGTCGAGCCGGAGACTCGGCGCCTCGGCCAGCCCTTTTAGCAGCTGAACTTCCGGTGGGGTCAGCGTCTGACTCCCGGCTACACCGGCAACCTGCTGTCGCGCAGTATCCAGAGTAATCTGTTCCCGTCGGCCCTGCGCGACCGCAACCCGTCGCGCAATGCTGTCGACGACGACACCCAGCTCTAACGGGGACACCGGCTTAGTCAGATACATGTCGGCGCCGCTGAGGTAGCCCCGGATGCGGTCATCCATCGAGGTACGGGCCGTCAGCATGAGGATGTGCAGGCCGGGATGCGCCCCGCGCAAACGTAGGGCAATACTGTAACCATCTTCGCCGGGCAGGTTGAGATCGAGAATCAACAGATTGGTCGCCTTATCGGCGAGGTGTTCGTCGAGATCCTCGGCGCAGTCGAAGCCTACAACTTCATGCCCTATGCCACACAACACGTCAACAAACAGCTCACGCAAGTCGGCGTGATCCTCGACGATGGCGATTTTCAGACAATCGATCTTCGGATAAAAAAGCATGACAGGGATTGAATCACAGTGGCCAACACAAAACTTGCAACTGCTTACAGACACAGTTCAAAGTCGAGCCGATCGCCGGCGGGCCGGTAGTGCAGCTCGCCCCCCAGCAGGCGCGACAGTGCCGCAGCGACATGCAGCCCCAGACCGGAACCGGTGATTTCGTGGGCCTGCGGGGCGCGATAGTATTTTTCGAATATCCGAACAGGATCGGGCGCGCCGGCGCTGCCGATCACGTTGCTGACGACGAGGCGCAGGCGGCCATCCTCCTCTCCGAGGTCGATGGCGACAGGCGTGCCGGCCTTGCCGTATTTGAGGGCGTTGTCGACG
>SXGU01099292.1_pt1 | contig 54367 bp, 40 predicted proteins | sample 3174531 | NCBI WGS metagenome assembly SXGU01 (sample SAMN11356863, study PRJNA531348) | freshwater metagenome | isolation source: freshwater sample F1-140 | place: China: Fuxian Lake, Yuxi | collected 2017-12-25 | reverse complement strand
CGCCGGGGCGAGTGAATCGCGTCCGCCGCAATTCCGGCGTCACCTGCCTGAGCGCTCGCGCGATGTTTGAGCGCTCGCGACTTGCGATGCGTTGAGTCCAGGTCGTGGCCTTGATCGTCGGCGCATCGCCTCGCTCGCTTTGGACTGCGCCGGGGCGAGTGAATCGCGTCCGCCGCAATTCCGGCGTCACCTGCCTGAGCGCTCGCGCGATGTTTGAGCGCTCGCGACTTGCGATGCGTTGAGTCCTACCTGTGATCGCCGCGGTAAGCGCATCGCCTCGCTCGCGAATCTTGAGCGCTCGTGTCAGGTTTCTTGCCGCTGCAGAGCCAGCGGCAAAAACGCTGCACTCGTTCTGGAGTGCGCCGGGGCGAGTGAATCGGCGCCAGCGCACAGCGGGCTCAGTGCGTCGGAAAACGCTTGAATTGGGACGCTCGCGAATGCACTCGTGGCGACGCGAGCGGGATGCGTTGGACGCGCGAAACCTGACCTCCGGCGCAGTCCGGAACCCGCTAGCATCCTCTTCCCGCGGGTTGGAGTTCCCGTGGCACGCACGAGAGTTTCTCTAGGAGTTCATGTAATGGCCGGACCGAACACATTGACGATCAACGACGCCAACTTTCAAGCGGAGGTGCTGCAGAGCGCCGTTCCAGTGTTGATTGATTTCTGGGCGCCTTGGTGCCAACCATGCTTGAAGCTCGGTCCGACGATTGATGAGCTCGCGAACGACTTCGCAGGTCGCGCGAAGGTTGCGAAGCTCGACATCGATTCCGCAATGGAACTCGCAGGTCAATTCAACATCAACTCGATTCCCACGGTCATCATCATGAAGGGCGGCCAGCAGGTCGCACGCATTGGTGGAGTAAGTCCCAAGGCGACCTACGCCGATGCGCTTGAGAAGGCACTCAAAGCCTAATCGCATCAACGCTCTGCGGCGTCAATCTCGGCTCGGCTTCGAAATCGAGGCCCATCTGCGCTACTGAACCGCGTCATCGGAATGCTGCACGCTCGTGCGTCGGTCGCTTTCAATCGGAATGAGGTCTGGATGTTTGGTGCGCCCGAAGCATTGCTCGCGGCGAGTTGAATCGTCCCACGACCGAACAACCGTCTCGGTCGGTCGCCGTCGAGCGATGATGGTTCGATGACCGTCCACCCCTCAAAGGAGAGGGTCCCACCAGAGCCTTCTTCAAGCATCAGAGGCTCCACAGGATCGGCGAGTAACGCAGGATCAGACTCTACCCAATACGCGCGAATCTCTGCACGCCAGATTCCATCGCGCTCGACAAATCCGGAGGAGATCACACGGAGGTTCCCGACGATGTAGCCACGCGCGCAGAGGGAGAATCGTTCAACTCGATCATCACCAAAAAGAATGGCGACGGATTGCTCCTGCCGACCCGGATTCGGAACCACCATCGCCATGGAGACGATTGCGTCCTCCCCTGGAGCGATGGAGTTCTTGTTGATGTCGCAGGTGATACACCCGCACGACTTCACGACCTGCTCTACGGTCCATGTCTCTCGTGAGTTGTTTCGTACTGTGAAGTCGTGAGCGACGCGGGCAGGCTCGTCACCGATCAAGACATCACCTGCATCGAATTGCCCCGCGAGCGTGAAGGGAACGGTTGCGGTGGTTTGCGGCGCGCTCGCTGCCATGGGTGTTGCTGGAGCAAGCCGCTCGAGTCGCCGATCGAGATTCCAACCAATGTCGCCATCGAATGGTGCTTGACGGCGCTCGATTCGGCCATTGATGTTGACGCGCGCGTCTTGTGGCATCGTCGCGATATCGAATCGTGTGTCCTGAACAACCTCGTTCGCTCGCGGGACAAGCTGAACGAGGTCAGCGGAGCAAGTCCGAGGCTCGATTGACAGAGGTGTCACGATGGCGAGGGCCCAGGTTGGTGGGAACTCCTCGCTCGCCTCTCCGAGTTGTTCGACGAGGCGCGCTCCGCGCAGAGATTGATCGCCGATCTGATGCTTCGTGAACTCAATGGCCTTTCGGAGCATGAGCTTCGCCTGGGGCAGGTTGGCGTCGCCGGCGTACACATCCATTTGAATTCCGCGGAGGGCGTTGGACTCAGAATCAATGGTCGCGGTCATGCGCGTCTGCGGCGCATCAGGAAGAAATCGCCATGTCACGATACTGGTATCACTCGTCTTGTTCTGCAGGGCGAGATCGGATGAAGCGGCGCCATTACGCATGAAGTACTGGTAGTCAAGCGGTGCCACTTGTCCGAACACTCGCCACCCATACGCATCCATCACTGGACCGACTCGATGCTCAGCGTCGCAAAGGTCGAGCATGAGATTCGTGTTCGGGTTTCCGGCGTTCTCGAAGCGAGTGTGGTACTCAATGCCGTCACTCGTATATGTAACAGCACAACCCATGCTCGAGGGGTCTCTCGACCACACTGTGCCCTCGCGCACTCGATATACCGCGCCGCTGCGATACACCGTTGCGAGAACAACGGATTGCAGTCGATCGGGTGCTTGCGCATCCAATGGAGGAGTGAACTGTGGCACCTCTCCGTCTCGCGGGCCATAGATCGAGACGGCATACTGAACCTGCATTGACTGCCGGCTTGCAAGCTCGCGATCGAGAGATTCGATCACGGCGTCGCAGAGCGCGCGGGACTCAGCTGTGATGACCTCCTGGTTACAGGTGAACACTGGGTGGGCGGTACATCCACCGAAAGCCGCTACAGCACAGGTCAAAGCTGTACTCAGTGGCATACCTCAACCTCCGGTGCATTCTTTGAAATGGCAGTCCTTGTTCGAGGTTGGCATCACGGTCGCGCAAGTCAAGTTTGGCGCAACGCCCGCGCATGTTGACCGCTTCTGCTTACCGCATTTCGTTTGACCTGCGGGGTTGACGAGACAGGTGTCCGACGGATGTGGAACACAAAAACCATGGGTCGCGAAGAACGAGCCTCCCGCACCGTCGCAGTAGACGCAGGCCGCACCAACAGAGAGATACTTGCAAGGCATGCTTTGGTTGGAACACCTGAGACTCGACTGCGTGTAGCAGATTGCGTCGTAAATGAGTTGGAGGCCCTCTTGCGTGTACTCAAAGTCCACGCCTTCCTCAAGCTTCTCCGGCGCGGTGACGACGCGCAACGCGCGATCAAGGTCATCATCTGGAGCAGAGGGCACGAACGCTGCGAAGACAAGCGTTACACCAAGGCCGATCATGGGCTGCATCATTCCATTTTCTCCTGACTTGAAGGGGCCCGAATCAAATCGCGATATCGCCGCAGACATCGCTATAAAAACGATACCCCCCCCTGAGCTCCGTGTCAATCACTCTCGATTTCATGGCGATGATGTTCATCAGTGCGCGCGGCCTCACGCTCGCGAGTTCTCGCGATGCTGCCATGCGTGGCGGTCATGACGCATGACTCGCAAGGCGGAGCGCGATTTCGTTGCCAGTGCTTTGGGATGTGTGAAAATCGCACACACGCTCGAGATCGAGACAAATTGCGCGCAAGTCCATCCTCTCGTATTGATTTGACTTGCGCGGTCGGTACTCTGGAGTTCGCGATCGTGGGTGGAACTGGCGGAGGTTACATGCCAGTCAGCGAAGCCCCTCGCGTGTGCAGAATTGTTTGAACGGCTCGATGGAACTCCATTCCTGAGACGCGCGCTTGGTGCCCGGATGCATGGTGTGTCACGCATTGGCTTCTACTCGCCCGCGCCTTTGATCGTCAGCGCAACCGAGGAACACTCATGTCCATCAACGCCAGGCTCATCGCCTTCCTCGTGACACCGTTTTGGACGGTCGATCCGCCGAGTGAAACGACGCTACGCTCGCTGCACTCGGAGTGCTTCGCATTCGACGCGGTCATCGACGCGGTCATCGACGCGGTCAAGGGGCCGCTCGAAGGGGAGGCTCCTGACGGGGCTGACGGAGCATTGCTCTCGGGAGCGTCCGATGGTCCGCGGTGGTATCTCGAGTCAGACGAGCGCTTCGCGAATGGAGGTAGCTTGAGCTCAGTTTGTGATGGCTCGCGAATCTGGGTGCGAACCTCCGGCGTTGTCTTTCTTGAACCGATCGGCAAGCAATTCTCAGTTCCGTTTCCCGCGCTGTGGCTCGCGCCGCTCCTCCAGATAGGTGAAGACTTGACCTCGAAGTGGATGTCTGACAAGGGTCGATGGAGGCAGTTCGGCAATGAGCCAACTCTGACAGAATCAGCGCCAAACGAATGCACGCTCACCTATGCGTGGGGCGGCGATCCGTATCCCTTCAATGAGTATCGATACACATTTCGGCGCGTCGGCGAGGCTTGGTTCTGGAGCGGCATCAAGTCAGCCGAGTTTCACCTCGCGGCGGATGGCAGCCGAATCACGCACTTTCACTCGGTGATGTCGATGGAGGAACCAATCGCCGTCGGCAGCGGATTGTGCGCCACCCGCATTCGGAGCGAGGGTTGGGTTCGTGCGGGGCGCGACCGGAGAGGAGAACTGAAGCTCGCACGCACAACCGCTGGTCGTCTCCTTCATGCAGCGCTGCTCGACCGCGCTGACTTCGATCGCGAGATCTTGCGTCGCATGACGCTTCAGGAGGGCACAACAGTTCTCGATCGAACGCCCAGTGCTGTGCTGCGCTTCGTGGTGGGCTCGCGGGTCGTCGACTTCGACGGTGTGTCTTACGAGCTAGCCTCGCCGGTGATGACTCCGCCAACCGATCGTGAACTCATCGAGCATCTGCGAAGCGCGAAGCGGCTTGCATCGAGCGACTCCGCGGTGCTCAACTCCTCCGCGCGAGGCGCGGAGTTGGCGCAAGGGGTTCACGCTTCTGCCTCGGTGACTTCCAACGGCGTGCGCATTGAGCCGGGGCGTAGTTTGGATCTTGGCGCGGTGCAGTTTGGCGATACGCCCAAGCAAGTGGACGCGAGTTTCCAACTGACGAATGTCGGCGTACAAGCTCGCGCCATCAAGAGCGTCAAGGCGAGCTGTGGTGGTACCCAGACGAAGGCGGACCGATTGTCGATCGAACCCGGCGCGACGGCGACGATTTCGACGATGCTCACCGTCGAACGATCAAAGACCTATCACTCTTCCATCTGGATCGCGTTTGAGGATGGACAGGTGGAAGAGTTGCATATCGTGGCGGTGGGAGTTCCCGAGAAAGCGGTCCGCGCAACGGCAGTCAAGCAAGACCCCGCGGGCGATGTGCTCACGATTGTGCTGCATTCGAATGAAGGGAAGCCGTCGGGCGATATCGGGATTCCAAGCGGCGCCGAAGCGATGCTTGCGAGCGACACAGGGTGGCTGCCGGTCGGCGGCGATGCGGACAACGCGAAACACTGGATTCGCGACATCGTGAAGAGACCATGAGTTGTGCTTTGCGCTCGTGAGAAGCCGCTCGCGGGCGGTGCATCGTGAGTTATTCGCGCATCACCGCGATCTTCGCGCAACTGCGTGCATAGAACGGTCGATCATGTTGCCTCAGGGCGGGCTTCAAGGTAGGCTCTCCCTCCCCACACGCAGGCGATTCGTCGCAGCAAGCGTGTGGTTGCTGGGCCTGTAGCTCATTTGGTAGAGCGCTTCCATGGCATGGAAGAGGTGGTCGGTTCGAGCCCGATCAGGTCCACTTCAACGAAACCGCCGCGAGTCGATTGACTCGCGGCGGTGTTCTTTGAAGGGTCGACGAATCGCGCGTTTATGGCAACGCATCAATCAGGCAGGGTGGAATGTCCTGCGCTGTGAGATCGACCGATCCGATGCAGTCGTAACCCCAACTGCCGAGCACCACGGCGAGATCTTCACCATCTGTCGTGCCATCGTTGTTCATATCCCAGAATCCCGGGTAGCCCCAGCTTGCGAGCAATCCCGTGAGATCTTCCGCGTCAACCTTCTTGTCGAGATTGCCGTCACCAGGGCAGTACCAGTTGCTCACGAGGAGGTCGTACATCGACTGCGTGAGCAAGTCGAACTTCGCTTGTTGCGTCGCGTTGAGATTGTCGAGTGGGATCGAGTTTCCATTTTCCCCCGGTGTATCGAGTCCCGGTTGATGAGGCGGTTGGATCGCATCGAGCTGATAGAACTCAATCACGCACGAGGGGGTTACGCAACTCGGGTATTGCTTCACAACGAGCTTCCACTGCCCATGACGGACGGCGAACTGTTGCAAGGTTGGCGGGTTCGCAGGAATGGAGTCAGGATTCTCTTCGCAGGCGGAACCAAAACAGTAACTGACTCCAGCACAGTCAACGATTCCATCCAACGCGCAGAAATCGTTCGGCGTAAACGGTGGCGCGGCACTTGAGAGCCAACACCCCCCGTTTTCCGAGCAGAGTGAGGGTGAAGTAAACAGATTGTCGATCACCGTCGCACCCATGAGACATGGCCCGCATTGCCCAGGCACGAAAGTGCCTTGGCGATACATCGAGAAATCGATGTCCCGAATCTGTCCTTGTTTCGGATTTGTGAGGTAGGGGAGCATCGGTCGGGAATCGACGATGCGATGTGGAGGAATCTGGCTCTGCCATTCGACGCCCGCACTATCAAGAAGTAAACCGAACAAGTCGGCGCAATTCACCACTGCGTCCACCGCGCGATTGGGCTGCACCACCTGTGGGCCTGCGACGATGCATGCAGTCCAAGTCCCAGTTTGATAGACCGTTTGCTTGGAGTTTGCGGGACTAAACGGATTCAGCACGGTCGTGCCGAGCGACCCGTTGTCTCCGACGACGACGATCATGGTGTTTGTGATCGCAGGGTCAATCAGTTGCACAAGCCCAGACTTTGACCGCGTCGCGAGGTCGAGGTCAAGAAGCATTTCACCGATCGATGTATCGAGCGACTCGCACATTTGTTTGTACGCGAGCCGATAGGGAGGTGTCGGCGCGCCCACAGGATCACAACTCGAGGGTTCGGTGGCGTTGTTTGTCAGCGCAGGCGGTGGGGTTTGGATCGGCGTGTGCGCGGACGAGTGTGTGACGAAGCAACACCAGGGTTGTGGTGACTGGCGCGCTTGCGTGATCCATTCTGTTGATCGACGGGAGACGAAGGAGGTTAGGTACTCCTTGGTCAACTCCAATGGGATCATCGTTGCGCCATTGGCGTGCGTGATGTAACGCTGCCACTTGTAGTACGCGTTCGGAATCTCAAAGTCGATGGTGCTGCAGCATCTATGGTTCCCGCAACACTCCGTCGCGAGGTTCCCGTCTTGGTCCAAGAGGGGCGTCCCTCCGAGCGCCATCGCCGTGTATGGATTGATGTTCTCGATGCAACTTCCATCGGGGAAACAAGCAGCGCCAAGATTTGGCGTCCCCGAGGGTGCCCCGCAGGTGTAGACCCCTGAACTCGTTTGCCCACCGACGCTCACATCGATGCCCTCGGGAAGCCCCCAATAGCCGTCGTAGAAATCGAGATTCACAGTCGTTGCTGGCGCTTCGTAACCGAATCCTGGAGGTGTGTTCTCGGGTCCACCTCCGAGGTGGTACTTCCCAATCATGCTTGTCTTGTATCCCGCCTCGCGAAGGAGTTTCGGAACCGTGATCTCAGACGGATGGAGCTGATTGACCGGAAGCATCGGGTCAACGAGCGCGGTCACGACGCCTGTTCGAAAAGCGAATCGGCCCGTGAGAATCGCCGCGCGAGTTGGCGAGCACTCCGGAGTGGCCCAGAAGTTCGTGAAGGAAACTCCTTGTGCTGCGATCGCTCCGAGCACCGGCATCGATGGGCAAAATTCGGATTGGTTCCAGTTGAAGGGCGGGAACCCCATCTGATCAATGCCGATGTCGTCGAGGATGATGACGACGATGTTCGGCTTTGCTGCTCCTTTACCCGACTTTTCCGCGGCGAAGCTCGATGACGTTGCCGTGAACACAATCGAGGCCGCGATCGCGAGGCCAGTTCGTGCGAGCGCACTGACGGCGCGCCCCAAGTTCGGGAGTTTCCTCATGCCTCATGTTGCCTCACGATTTTCGCGCGGGACCCCGAATGCACCATCACGACCGGAAATTGTGAGCGCGATCGCCCACTTGCGCGAGCAAGAGCACTTGGAAGCCCCATAAGCACAAAGCCTTCTGCATGGAAGTCGCGCGAATGGCTCGCCAAGTGATCAGCATCACTCGCCGATGACGCAGGACTGCGTAGTGCGGTTGTTCAAACCAGTTTCGGCGTGAGCGCCTACGCTCCTTTCCCGCGCTGACGCTGCCTTCCGCTCTGCACATTTGCGGATGAAGGGAAGACACGGCTTTGGGCGGATTTTGGAGTACTCATGACCCGTATCCGTCCTCGATCGATCTCTTCTGTCTTCTCTTCACTCGCACTCTCGCTTTGCGTCGCCGGATTTCTCGCGATGCTGATTGCGACGGAAACTGCTCGAGCATGCACCCGCATCCTGTATGTCGCGCCTAATGGCACGGTCATCACCGGGCGCGGCATGGACTGGGCGGAGGACATGTACTCGAATCTCTGGGTCTTCCCGCGTGGCATGCAGCGCGATGGCGCGAGCGGCGCGAACACCGTGCACTGGACTTCGAAGTTCGGAAGCCTCGTGGTGAGCGGATATGAATCTGGGACAGCCGATGGCATCAACGAGCAGGGTCTCGTTGCGAACATGCTCTATCTCGCGGAGTCCGATTACGGAACCCCAGCCAACAAGCCATCGATTTCAATCAGCGCGTGGGCGCAATATGTTCTTGACAACTTCGGCAGCGTGAGCGAAACGGTTGACGCGCTCCGCAAGGAGTCTTTCTGCGTGATCGCGCCGATGCTGCCGAACGGCAAGGGCGCGCAGTTACATCTCTCGATTTCAGATGCAACGGGAGATTCGGCGATCTTCGAGTACATCGGCGGGAAGCTTGTCATTCATCACGGCAAGGAGTTCACCGTGATGACGAACTCGCCGAGTTTCGATCAACAATTGGCGTTGAACTCGTACTGGAAGTCCGTCGGCGGGTTGGAATTCCTTCCGGGGACGAATCGCGCTGCGGATCGATTCGCGCGCGCGTCGTTCTTGCTCGATTCGATCCCACGCACGATCGACAAGAACTACATCGAGGCCGTGCCAGAGCAGAAGTTTGAGTTCCAAGCGGCGGCCTCCGTGCTCTCGGTCATGCGCAGCATCGGCGTGCCGCTGGGCATCACGACGCCAGGACAACCGAACATCTCGTCCACGATTTGGCGCACGATCATTGACAACAAGAACAAGGTGTTGTTGTTTGACTCGGTCACTTCGCCGTCTACTTTCTGGGTTCCGCTGGCGGATCTCGACTTCACCGCTGGCGCGTCTGTGAAGAAGCTCACCCTCGCGGGCGGGAAGTGTTTCGCAGGCAATGCCGCAGACAAGTTTGAAGTCGCGAAGCCGTTCGCATTTCTTCCAGCGACGGCTGGAAGCTCGACGAAGTAAGTGGTGTCTTAGAAAACAACGGGAGCCTCTGCATGTGCAGGGGCTCTCTTGTTTTTGATGCGATGTGAGACGCGGAGTCCGCTCAGTTGCGACGGCGGCGCGCGGCAAGTCCAGCAAGTCCCAAGAGCGCAATAGCGCCGGGAGAGGGCAGCGCTTGGTAGTGCAGGAAGCTTCCAGCGACTGAGGCGGTGCCCCAACCGGTGGTTGCCATGTCGGATCGACTCAGGTGATCAACGCCGGGATCGTTGCCGCCTCCGGAGGTTGCAACATCAAAGTCGAAGAAAAAGTTCGCCGCGTCCTCGTAGGAAACGGAGCCGAGCGAGAGAGTCATCGTACGGCTCGCCGCGTCAATCGCTGGAGTCGCGCTGCCCCACAACATCCATCCATCCGCGGGGGAGTGACTCCAAGCCTGTGCGCCTCCGGCGCCGTCCACCCAGGCGCCGAAGTAAGTGTTGATCGAGGCCCCGTTGAGATCCACCGGCCGATTCCAAGGATTGGACGAGGCGGCGTCAACGCCGTATAGATTCATGAACACCATGTACTTGGTCCAATCCGACCATGCGCGTGTGGTGACAGAGATTGAAAGTTGCCAATCACTGCCGTCATCGACTTGATGCACCGTTACCGACTCAATGTCGAGGTTGCCGAAGCCATTGTCGAACAGATCGTTCGTCGCGTCGGTGTAAGTTGTATGGAAGTCCGCGAGCGCAGCGGAGGCAGAACCGAGCGCGACAATCGACGCGACGGAGACGAGTGCAAATTTCGACATTGGGGAGTTCTCGCAGGGCGTAAGAAAACGGGGACGACGAATCCCTTTTCACTGAACTCCATGCTTACTCTGCCGCAATGACTCGCGAATGCAAGCGAACTCTGCGGATTACGATGGCCTAGCGTCGAGCCTGTCTGATTGCACATGGCCTGCATGGCTCTTTCCGCAGCGCCGCACTCGCACCGATGGTGCCAAAACCCCGCATCAGTTTGCGCAAGGGCCCCAATTGTCGAGCAGGATCGCGAGATCGCTTCCATCCGTGGTGCCATCGTTGTTGAGGTCACCGATGCTTGGGATGCCCCAGTACTGGACGAGCGCTGCCAAGTCGTCGGAGTTCACAACTCCATTCAGCGTGAGGTCGCCTACGCAGGGCTCTAGATCCGCCTGCATCTGGGTCAATTTTGTGAGCAGTCGGTTGTACTGGAACTCTTGTTCGGGAGTGAGTGGTGTGCCTGAAGCGAGCAGGTCGTAGTCGGGATTGTCGATGCCGAGTCCAAAGAGTTTGTCGGCGGCAAAGCACTGCGTGAGGTCATAGAACTCGTAGTCGCCAGCACCCTTCTTCGCGAAGCAGGATGGTTGTTCATCGTAGATGAGTTTCCAGCGACCATCGGTGAGTGATTGCTGCTCGGCGTAGACGATCGTGAAACCAGCGGGCTCATTCATTTGCGTCCACAAGTCACAGCAGTCGGATGCAGTCGGATTGGGATTGGTGTCGGTTGGTCCATACCAGACCCCACCTTGTGACTCGCACAATTGTTCTGAGGTCAGAATCGTGTCGGTGCAAATGCTTCCCTGATCCGACGAGATCAGGCATGGATAGCACGGTTCGCTCATGTACTCCGTTCCATACTGCGAGAAGTTCCATTCCCGCGCGCTTGGCGCATCGGGCTGCGTGAGATACTGCAGCAGCGGCCGACAATCGAGCTTGCGACCAACCGGGACCGCAGCGTGCACATCGACGCCGGCAAGTTCGCCCCACAGTTGAAACAGATCCACGATGTTCACCATCTTGTCGCAGCGACGACCTGGCGTAACCGTGGGTCCGCCCGCAGCGACCATGGGGACGCAAACGCCCGACTGATACGCAGTCGCCTTTGCGCGCGTTGGATTGAACGGAGCGCGCACGGTGGTGAGAAACGATCCATTGTCGCCAACGACAACGATGACTGTGTCGGGCAACGAGAGCGTCAATGCGCCGGACTTATTGAGATGCGCAAGTCCCGTGGAGAGCAGCACGCGACGGATCTGGAGGTCAAGCGCCTCGATCGTCATGTCCGAAAGCTTGCGTTGTTGCACAGAAGGATCCTGAACATCCGGCTGAGCCTCGCATGCCAGCGGAAGATCTGAGGGCCACGTCGTCGGGCTCATCGATGGCGGTGGTGGTTGCCATGGGTCGTGATCGCCCGTAAACGCGAGGGTGCACATCCACTTGCTCTTGGGGAGCTTGCGTTGTGCGTTGATGAACGCGATGGCGTCATCAGCCTGCACAACATTCGCGTACTTCCGTACGGGGACGACCTGCGTCGCGCCGCCGTTGTGGTTGATGGTGCGCGGCCATGCGTAGGATCCGTTCGTCGCACTCCAATCAATGCGCGCCGCTGCTTCGGCGCTGCAATCGAGAATCGGTGTGCCATCGGTTTCCACTAATGGGAGACCTCCGGCGCTGAGGCATTCGAGTGCGTCTACACCCGGCACACAATCACCGTTTGGAAAGGCACAAGCGCAGACGGCTGGTGAGCTTCCGCTGACAGGAAACCCGCAGGAGTACACCACGGTTGTGGAGTCCACTTGCCCTGCGATCGTTGGGTCGATGTAGGGAGGGGCACCGAGCAGCGTGCCATTGAATTCAGCGAATCCGTTGGACGCTGGCGCGGCGATGCCTGCGGGATTCAGGTAATTCTGTGAGAGGTGGAACTTCCCGACAAGTGTCGTGTGATATCCAGCACCGTCCAGAATCATCGGCGTGGTGACTTCGAATGGCGAACACTGCGATTGGGGAAGTGTCGTCGGAGTCAAGGCGGTCATGACCCCAGTGCGACCTGGATATCGACCAGTGAAAAAGCAGACGCGACTTGGAGAGCACTCCGGCATCGCCCAACAGTTCGAGAAGTTCACGCCCTGTGCAGCGATTGCGTCGATGGTCGGCGTCGACGCGAGATCGGTACCTGCAGGGTTCGACAACGAAAGTTGATCGGCGCCGACATCATCGAGAATGACGAAGAGAATGTTGTATCGAGTTGGTCCACCGGCGAGTGCTTCGACCGCAGCTTCGTTGGCGAGGATCGTTGTGTCGACGACGGTGGTGCCGAGTGCGACGAGCGCAAGTGCAGCGAGCGATAGGCGATTTGACTTCTTGTCCTTCATCATCACGAACTCCTCAATCCGCACTGACAATCACGGAGCGTCGCTCGAATGTGCGCGCATTGTCGAAATGCTGGCGCAAACCTATCGACGCGAATCACGCTCGCCGTGAGCGAAGTGCGTGAATGTCACAGCGAGAGTCTTCACATCGCTTTGCAGTTGCAAGTTGAATCGCGCACGAGCAGGCAAAATCAGTCACAGACATTGCCTGTGGGACCGACTTAGGGACAGATAAGCACTGCAATCTGCGTTGGCGAACAACTCAGCTCGTCCAAGCACTCAGCAGAGCAGCGAGATCAGCCGCGTCAACCACGCCACTGCCGTTGATGTCGCCAGGCCCGGTTGTTCCCCAAGCGTTCAGCAACATCGCGAGATCGGACGCGTTCACGCCGCCATCGCCATTGAGATCGGCTGGATTCGTTGGTGGGCCACCAGGTCCTTGAATCGCCACGGTGACATTCGGCTCCGCTCCTGGCTTGAAAAGCCCGATGGTTCCGAGTGCGCCCGTTGGCGGATAGTTCGCGTCGAACGCGAAGTTGTAAAGCGTCGCGAATCGAAGCGCGTTGCCGTTGGGGCTTGTCGCGTAGGTGCCACCTGTCCAAGTCACCGCTCCGCCACTTGTGGAGACGGTCCAATCCGTCGGCGAGTATGCGTCGCCAGAGTGGTAGTTGATGTCTTTGAAATAGGTGTTCGTGATGATTGCGCTTGGAGGAACGGGCACACTGAAGGAACGACCACTGCGATCGCTATTGATGTTCTGAATCGCGTACTCGTAGTGCCACTTTCCGCCGCCGATGTCGGTCACGTTGTATCCAACGGTAAATCGACCATCGTCTGGAACATCGACATCAACGAGCGTGACGGCGGGTACGACCACGCGCCATGCGCGAATCGCGCTCTGTTGTTGATTCGTCGCGCCGGTTGGCGTGATGTTGTACGCGCCGCCACTGAGAGCGCCGATGGTCATCAATCGCCATGAACCATTGTTGTTGTCGTTGCCCGCGGCTGCATCTCCAGCGTGGATGTACTGACCCTCGCACAGGTACACGGCGCCTGCGTTCAGCGCAGGATTCAGGTCATTTCCATTGACTTGCACGCGCCGCCCAATCGTGGCGGGCGCTGCTGGCATGCCCACATTGATCGTGCCAGGAAACACGCCTGTCGCAGCATTGACTTCGGTCCGTGTTCCAAGACCGCCCTGACTTCCATTGAGACTTGCGCCGTATGGATCCGAGCATCCAACGCCAAGCCACGAGCCGCTGGGCGATGGTGTGCATGGACCACAAAGTGAGTCCTGCAATGCGTAGAAGCCATGCTTGCCCCATCCGGCGCCGATCTGTTCGATGCGACCACCCTTGATGCGGTACATGTTTTGCGGAATAAATGGGTGGCGGGCGTCTGGCGATGCAAACCAATCCAAGAGCGCATCGCCGATGTTGCAACTCACTGTCCCAATCGCGTACGCCATGATCGTTTGGCCACTGACGACAACGGATCCGTACTGCGCGATATCCGACAGCGAACCGACGATCACATCTGGCCCAACTGTTCCGCCGCCGCCGCCGGGCGTATCGAGGCTGATGTTGAGTGTCGCAGCGCCGCCGTCGCCGCCGCCGTACCCACCGACGACAACGCGGTACAGCACGCCTTGCGTGAGTGGTCCATTCGCTTGACTTTGATACGCGCACGCATCGTCATTGCAAATCACGGGTACGAGATTGGCGCCGCATGCTTGCAGCACGGCGATGCGCGTGTCCCAATCCGTGGACCCACAAGTCGAGAAGGTGTAGGTGCCAGTTTCCGCAGGCGTGAAGGTGAAGTAGTTCACCTTGTACATCGTGTGATCGCCGCATGTGCTTCCAGCCAACACACTCAGCGACCCAGTCGCACCGGTGGTGTCGAACGGATTGTCCCCCAAGATCGCAGCGGGCGCCGTCGCACAGTTGGTGCTTCCGCCAGCAACTCCACCATCACCCTTGCCACCTCCGCCGAGGCGCGCGTGCGCGGGCGCGTTCCACTGCCCAAGTATGACGGCGGCAGAGGCGAGGACGACCGACGAAAGGAGGATGCGGGAAGTAGTCATGGGTCGGAATGAGAAAGAGGCGAGAAGCGAGAAAGTGGAGCCAACGACACGATGAGAGTACATCGTGAACGGCGCTGTGCCGCATCGACAGTCCCAAAACCGCGGAAACTCCCGTGTTTTCGAGATGCGGTTGAAGTTCCGCGCTATGTTCAACGAATGTCCTGTCTCGCCATGAAGCGCCCCCATTTCCTCTTCACAAGTGCTTTCGGAACCACGCTCCTGAGCGCGCTGTGCGTCGTTCAAGGCTGCGCGACTGTTCCGCCGCCAGCGCCACGCGCGGAATCACTTCCACGCGCGACGGGGCCTGACAAAGCGATGATGTGGCGGCGGCTTGCATGGCGCGATGAGTTTGGTCAGATTGATCCCGCGAAAGTGTCGCGCGGCATGGACCAAGTGCAAGCGTTAGTTACCGCAAGTGCGCGACGGGGAGACGAAGGCGCCTTCGAAGGCATCGCTTCCATGGATGCGTCATGGATCTCGCGAGGTCCAACGAATGTGGGTGGTCGAACACGCTCGCTCGTGATTCATCCGACGCAAACCAATCGCATGTGGGCAGGATCCGTTGGTGGGGGGATCTTCTACTCGGTGGACAGCGGTGCCTCATGGTCGGTTGTGAATGACCGTATGGGTTCACTTGCGATCGGTTCACTCGCGATCCATCCGACGAATCCGGATGTGCTGTTTGCCGGAACTGGCGAAGGTCAATTCAACGGCGACGCGCTCGGCGGCGATGGGATTTTCAAGTCGACCGACGGCGGCGTCACATGGGTGCAGATTCCGAGTACGAACAATTGGGAGACCGTGAATCGGATCGCGATTTCGCCGACGAACCCGTCTGTCATGCTTGCCTCGAAGCGATACGGTGGCGTGATGCGATCTACGGACGGGGGCGCATCGTGGAGTAATCCGCAGTGGGCGCAGGGAAGCTTCGATGTGCAGTTCCATCCAACCAATGGCAATCTCGCCGTCGCACACATCATTGACTACGACAGCGACTGGTTTCACCGAGCCTTGTGGAGCGACGATGCGGGCGCAACTTGGCACGCAGCAACCGGCTTGGATCATCAAGTTGGGTTTGGGAGTCGCATCGAACTCTGTTACGCGCCAAGTAATCCAAACATTGTGTATGCGGATGCTGCGCTTGGCGGCGGCGTCATTTGGAAGTCGACCGATGGTGGAAAGAACTACGCGCTGGTCACCACGACGGGCGCGTGCGGCTCAAGCTGGTATGCATGTCCGCTGTGGGTTCATCCAACCAATCCAAACTTCCTGCTCGTTGGCGGTTACCACGCGTGGAAGTCTGTGGATGGTGGTGTGACGCTGACGCAAACCTCCAACGGCTACATCCTCACAGATCAGGTGCATCCCGATGTGCATGGTTTCGTGAGTGATCCTGGGTTCAATGGCACGTCGAATCGCCGTGTGTACTCGCTTTCCGATGGAGCCATGCATGTCGCCGATGACATCGAAGCCGCTGGGACTTCTTCGGGATGGCGCGCCATTGTGACGGGTTACATCACCACGCAGTTCTATGGCGCAGCGGGCGTGGAGATTCCACTGACCCCAGGCGCAGTCGTGACGGGAACTTCAGCTGGTCTCGCGGCAAAGTACTTCGGACTCACTGCTCCAAGCGCGCTTCCGAACTTCAGCGCGCTGACGCCGTATCTCTCGACGAGCGTGACCACGCTCAACTACGCATCCACAAATTTGAACTTCGCCAACTCCACGCGCGCAGACAATGTCGGTGGACTCTTTACGGGTTGGATGACGATCGACAACCCAGGTCTCTACAAGTTCAGCACAGAGAGCGATGATGGAAGTCGACTCCGGATCAATGGTGTGACTGTCGTCGACAATGATGGATTGCACGGCATGCAAGAGCGGTCTGGCATTGCCGCGCTTGGCGCAGGCAGTCATGCGATTGAGGTGCAGTTTTTTGAAGGCACAGGTGGCGCCGGACTCATCTTGCGCTACGAAGGTCCGGGTGTTGCGCGCCAGTTCGTTCCCGCCGCAAAGTTGCGCCGAGGCGGCAGCGCGACGGGTGTCGTGCCAACGAGCGCAACGACATCGATCATTCTCGGCGGAACGCAGGACAACGGCACGCTTCGAGTGCTCGAGGGTTCGACGGTGGCGAATCTGCCGTACGGTGGCGATGGCGGCTGGTGCGCGATCGACTGGGAAGATCCGCGCTATCAGTACGGGGAATATGTGAACCTCAAGATTCACCGCTCGACCGACGCTGGCGTGAGCGCGTCAAACATCTACTCCGGCTTGACTGATGCAGAATCAGGAAACGCGAACTTCATCGCGCCATTCATTCTGGATCCGAACGATCCCAAGGTGCTCTACGCCGGAGGTGCGAACCTATGGCGCACGCGAGATGCGCGAGCAACCTCCGTGGTGTGGCAGCAGATTCGTGCGTGCACGAACAATGTGAGTGCCATCGCTGTTTCTCCGATCGATCCCGAAGTCGTCTGGGTCGCGCAAGGGGATGGTCAACTTTGGCGCACCGCAAACGCATCAAGCGACACGCCGACTTGGACGGTGATTGACGACAACGCGACAAAGAACCCACTTCCGAATCGCTACATCTCTCGCATCGTGTTTGCGCCGGGTTCGTCGACGACGGCGTTCGTCTGCCTCGGTGGATTCAACAGCGACAACATTCGCAAGACCATCAACAGTGGTGGAGTGTGGACGGATGTCACCGGAAGCGGCGGCCTCGGTCTTCCTTCGATCCCGGTTCGAGGGATGGTCATTCATCCTGATGATCCGCAACGCCTCTATGCCGCGACTGAGTTCGGCATTTTCTCGAGCGTCAACGGCGGATCGACATGGAGCGGGAGTGACTACGGTCCGGCGAATGTCAGCGTCGACGAACTCGTCATGCTCCCGAACTCGCGAACACTGCTCGCGGCCACGCACGGGCGTGGCATGTGGACTCGCGATGTTCGTTTACCGAACGGAGATTTCAACTTCGATGGCCTCGTGAATGCGGCAGATCTCGCGATTATGCTTTCGCAATGGGGGACCGCAGGAACTGCGGATCTCACCGGTGACGGTGTTGTCGACGCAGCCGATCTCTCCATGCTGCTTGCAGCATGGTCGACCTGATTCTGTCACACTTCGAGCATGATCGCTCGATGCCTCACCGTCTTCACTGCGCCGTTGTGCGCATCTCTCCTGAGTTGCTCGACACCACCCGCGAATGGAAAGCCAACTTTCGCGCAATGGCAGAGTGCACCAAGTGCGTCGGCGCGAGCGGAGATTCAGGCTCTCGATCCGATTTGGCATGAGCCCGGGCTCAATGCGACGGGCTCGATGCCACTGGGAAATGGTGAGTTTGGTGCCAATGTGTGGATGGACGCAGGCGGCGACCTTCTCGTGCTTCTCTCACACACGGACAGTTTTAGTGAGGCAGAGCGCCTTCTGAAGCTTGGTCGCGTGCGCGTGCACTGTGATCCGCCGTTTCCAGTTGATGCGTCATTCGTGCAACGACTCAACATCGAGACTGGGTCGTTAACGATATCTGCCCAAGGAGTGCAACTTGAGATGTTCGTGGACGCAGGCTCGCCAAGCCTCTTCCTCTCGATGACAAGCGATGTCCCGAGGACGGCATGTGCGACGCTTGAGTCGTGGCGCACGAGCGAACATGTCTTGAAGGGAGAAGAACTGAAGTCGTCGTGGTTGATGCACGATGCGCCTGCGAGCGTCGAAGTAAAAGAGTCGGCGGATGTCATCGTGCCATCGGATGACGCCGTGGTGTGGTATCACCGGAACGAGAGTTCCTACACGCCGTTCACGCTTGCGCATCAAGGGCTATCTGATGTCGCGAGTTCCTTCGAGGATCCGCTGATTCTTCGTACATTCGGCGGTCGTGTCGATGGTGATGGATGGGAGCGAGTGAACTCCAACACGATGTCGACCGCGGCGCCGACTCGCCGAACATCGATGCACATCACCGCGAGCTGCTCGCAAGCTGATGACCTTGAGGGGTGGCTTGAGCGCCTCGGCGAGCGCGCGGCCGCTGCGCCATCCTTTGATGCTGCCCGCAAGCGCACTGCCGCGTGGCACGCGTCGAGGTGGAACGAGTCATTCGTGTTCGTCAATCCTCCGCGTGAGAAGTCCTTGCTTGAAACCGCGCATCCGATTCGCATCGGATACGACTCGAACGCACAAAATAGGTTTGATGGCGTGATTTCTGATGTGCGCTTCATCACGGATGACGCGAATGTGGTCATCGCGAACGAGAACGGTTCGACTTGGAAGCTCGCGCCTGAACTTGAGGCGAAGTCGGACTTCATCATTGATGCCTGGATTCAACCGTCTGCGCCTCAGTCCACGGGCCGCATCGCCGACAAGATCACCGCCGGTGGTTCGGACGGGTTCCTTTTCGATCTTCAGCAAGGCAAACTGCGAGCGATCGTCGGCACGACGACCCTGCAGAGCGATGCATCGCCTCCAGTGGGCGAGCGGTCGCATGTCGTTCTCGCGTACGCGGCGGGTGAGGGCGGAAAGCTGCAGCTGTGCTTGAATGACACACTCGTTGCCGAGTCGCCGCGAGCCGTTCGTGCATCGACCTCGGTGAGTTCGGCGTACGCGCTGCAGCGATTCGTCACGCTCGCGGCAACGCGTGGGTCGTTTCCTGTGAAGTTCAACGGATCAATCTTCACGATTGCACCGCAACCGATCAATGGCAAGGAGTTCAACGACGACTGGCGGGCGTGGGGTGGCTCCTACTGGTGGCAGAACACGCGCCTTCCGTATCACGGCATGCTTGCGCGCGGCGATGCCGACACGATGCAATCGCTGTTCGGGTTTTACTCGCGGCTCTTGCCAATCTCGAAGGCGCGCGCGTCGTCGTACTACAACGCGAGTGGCGCGTACTTCCCCGAAACGATGACGACGATGGGGACCTACGCCAACGCCGACTATGGCTGGGATCGCGACGGGAAGTCCGCTGGCGACATCGATTGTGCGTGGTGGCGATGGGCGTGGAATCAGGGCCCCGAACTTGTCGCGCTCATGCTTGATCACTGGGACTACACGCAGGATCGCAAGCAGCTAGAAGCGCAGACACTTCCGATGGCGCGCGAAGTGCTTGCGTACTTCGACTCGCGGTTTGCGCGGGACGCCGATGGGGCTCTCGTGATCTCGCCAACGCAATCACTCGAGACCTACTGGACTGGCGTCGTGAATGATCTTCCGACTGTCGCCGGACTTCGCGAAATCACAAGTCGACTCTGCGCGTTGCCCGCCGATGTCGGCTCGGCGGAAGATCGTGCGCTTTGGGAACGGATGCGCGTCGCATGTCCGCCGCTTCCGATTGTGGCCAACACCAAGACGGGCGAGGTGCGCTTCGCAGCTGCCGCGAAGTTCAATCCGCAGCGTTCGAACTGCGAGAATCCAGAGCTCTTCGCGATTTGGCCGTTCCAGGCGTCTGGCGTGTTGCGCGACGACCTCACGGTCGGCCGCGCGAGTTACGCATCGCGCATCGAACACTTCACGAATGGTTGGCCACAGGATGGGCAACAGGCTGCGCGTCTCGGATTGGCTGACGAGGCAGCATCGATCCTGATCGCGAAGTCGAAGAACACGAATCGCGCATTCCGATTTCCAACATTCTGGGGACCGAACTTCGACTGGGTTCCCGATCAGTGTCACGGTGGGAATCTCATGACGACGATGCAGGAGATGTTGTTGCAATCCGCGGGTAGACAGATCGTTGTTTGTCCAGCGTTGCCGAGCAGCTGGAGCGGGCACTTCCGATTGAAGGCGGCGTACAACACGACTGTCACCGCATCACTTCGCGATGGAAAGGTGGAGTGGATCACGGTTGATCCGCCTGAACGGATGCAAGATGTGGTTCTTGGCGACGGTTGGGTGCGTATGCGTTGACCGCGTCTCTTGAGCGCTCGCGACTTGAATCCGCTCCAAGCAGCGGATTCCTCGCTCGCTTTCGACTGCGCCGCCGCGAGTGAAACGCGAGCGGCGCAATTCCGGTGTCTTCTGTTTTCGCTCGATCGGCGCGTTGAGTTCGATCTCCGGCGGTGCCGATTCACTCGGCCCGCCGGAGTCCAAAGCGAGTGCAGGTTTTTGCGGTGCTTCACTGCAAGAAACCTGCGCAAGCGCTCAAGGGACGCCTCGCGGCGCGATGATCGCGGCGAGTCTCCCGCTGCGCACGCCATCGCGTCGGAAACTGAAGAAGCGTTTCGGGTCTTCAAACGTGCACGGCGGACCAGAGTCGAAGTTACGCGCGGCGATCCCAGCGCCCCTGAGCTGCATGGACACAGCCTTCACAAGATCCGCGTGCTGTTTACCTGACGGCTGTTTGAATTCGGTAATGAACTCGCGGAGTCCAGCCTTGGAGAACGCAGTTGTGACTTCGTCGCCAATCTCAAACTGCTCAGTGCGGATGCAAGGCCCAATCGCTGCTCGCAATGATGCGCGCTGCGCACCCCGCGAAAGCAGTGCGGCGATTCCTGAACCGACAACACCAGCAACAACGCCGCGCCATCCTGCGTGCATCGCCGCAACCATGCCAGTGGCGTTGCAACCTACGAGAATGGGTACGCAATCAGCGATGCGAATGAGCGCTGCTCCTTCTCCTGGTGCGCTGGTCATGGCGTCTGCGAACTGGCGCGCCGCAAGTGCGTCGACACTCGTTGCAACACCACAGCCGTGCACTTGACTCACTTCGGCGATGGGGCGCGACGGATCAATGCCGGTAGCCTTCGCGAATCGCCGCCGATTCTCTAGGAGATTGGACTCCGCGTCGCGCTCACTCGCATCAAGGTCCGCATTCGCGCGTGAAGATTGCAGATTCAGCGTGTCGAAGGGCGCGCTGCTCACGCCGCCGATTCGTGTGGAGAATCCATGTGCGAAACCAGCGTCGCGTAACAGCGGGCTCTGGAGTAGCACCAAGCCTTCAGGAGTAACAACCTCGACGAGCATTCATGCCTCTATCGGCTTGGAGTGTTCGTCGGCAGCACTGCAGGAGTTGATCCACGCACGCGATCGGCAACAAGCAGAATGACGACGCTGTCTTCGCCCTCAGGCGGGAGTCCGCCGATGACTTCCTGCGGGGGATCGAGGGGCTGCTGCGGATTCTCACTCGTGTTATCGAAGCCGAAGGTCGCGGTGATGCGCTCATCACGATCGAGTGCAATGGGTGTTTCGAAGAACCATGGCTCACTCAACGCGAGTCGGAAATCGGGAATCTCGAGAAGTGGCTTGAGGGATCCTCCGAGAGGGCGGGACTCGAGCGTGACGTTTCGCAGAAACGCACCGCCCTTCACGATGACGCCGATCAGGTCGAGGTCGCGAGGTATCGTGTGTTGCCGCGCGCACTCCAACGACGCTCCGCCGGGAATCCGCAATTGTCTGGGCGCAAGTGCGATTGCACGAACGACGCGTGTGTCATAGGCGTCGCTTTCGATCCACGCGAGATCGGCCTCTACGGGTGCAGCCTTACCGATCGGCTCCGAAGTCATCTCCATCGCGATGGCGCCTTCTGGGAGCAGGAAGGTGAAGCCGCGTGGAAGTTCGAAACGCGGCATCACGCGCGTGATCGCGCCTAGCGCGCCCGCGGGAATTGTTCCGACATTTCCCATCGCTTCGAAGCCTGCCTCGTTTGGTTCTTGCAAGATTGCGAGCGAGCGCGAGGGGTCTGGTGCGCAGGCGAGCATTCGAATGGGCGAACTCGCGAACGCGCGGGGCGCGGTGCTGTGAAAGCCGCGAACGCGCGCGGGAGCATTGCGTGCAGTTTCGACGAGATAGGTGCGCAACCGCATTCCGCCACTCGCGGGCATCGTCCATGCTGCGAAGGGCGAGAAGCGCAGGCGCTCGTCGCAGGCCTCGGTGTCGTCGTTGGCGTGGAAATTGGGAAACGCTGCCCTTACAGACTCTGGCGTGGAAAGCGCGTCAAGCAAGACTTGCTTTGTCGCGGCGTTGAGTTTTCGATTGTTTGTAATCGGATGCGCGTAGTCGTTGACGAGCGATGGCGGCATCGTGTTGTCTTCGATAAGCGCGCGCATGAGTTGGCGACTGCGGAGCAGGCCGTGTATCGAGTCGAATCGAAATGGAGCAGCGCCGCGGTCGCTGTGGCAACTGAGGCAGTGCCGTGCGAGCGCGTCTTCCGCATCGGTGTGAGCCACGGCTTCCACCGCGATGCAAGCCGCAATCAGTCCGGCGAAGGCGACATTTCGATAAAGCATCCGATTGCTTTCGTCTTTGATTGGACAGGCGCAACGCCAGCGACGGCGGCGTCGATTGCATCGCGAAGTTCATTGCGCGTCGGTGACGCTCGGCGACGACCAAGCGCGGAGTACAAATCGTTCACGCGGCCGCTGTAAAGGATCTCGATCTCGCGGTCCGCATGGCACCGAAAGAGCACCGCTTCGGGCATGACGCGGGCACCCGTTGCTCGCGCGAGCGTTTGGTCTGGATCAAGGAGCACCGTCATCGCGGCGGAGAATCCAAACTCTTTGCCATGGGTGACGACGAGCGCGAGATCTTCGGGAGGATTCGCGTGGACTGCATAGAAACAGACGCCGCGGCCGCGGGCGTTCGGAGCAAGCGCGCAGAGTTCCGGCGCGAGTGCGTTGGAGATCGGGCAGTCATGAGAGATGAAGACAACGGCCACCAAGGTGCCGGGGATCTCGTCGCGCGGATCGAGGGGACAACCGTCTAGCGTCGTGATACCTCGAAGCTCACTCGGATGGGTCGGTGCGCGCCCCGATTGCCGTAGCGAGCATGCGCCCCAAAAAAAACCTACGGTGCTCGGCAAAATGAGCGCCGCGACGCAGACGCAAGCGAAACGATTTTTCAACCAGTCCACTTGCCTAGTAGTATGGCAAGATCTGGCGCTTCGACAACGCCGTTCCCGTCAATGTCCCCAGGACCTGCTGTTCCCCAGCTGCTCAGGAGAATGGCAAGATCGGAAGCATTGACGAAGCCATCGTCGTTGAGATCGCAAGGTGGCCCTCCGCCCGCACCGACGACAATCACACCGTCCATGCCGGAGAAGCAGTGTGGATTGCAGTAGTACGCGACGGTCGTTCCAGCCGCGCTTTGCGGGACAGTCCAGAGGAAGACTGGATTCGCAAGATTGAGCGGCGCATCGAAGAGCCCATCAGGAGAGCAATTCGATCCGCTCGTGGCGGTATGCGACCCGCCGGTGCGCACGAATCGAATCACATCGCCAGGATTCGCGTTCACGCTCGGTGGATTGAATGTGAAGCCTTTCGTCGAGACGGTGATCTCCGCCGCGATGCACGGGGTCACGGCAGCGATCAGAGCGCCGAAGGCGACCGGAAGCACAAGTTTGGATGGAAACTGTACGGGGATGCTCATAAGGGAGGAGGCGCCAGCCGCCTCCCAAAGTACAGCGCATTCCAACACTTCAAAGCCAATATTGCGGGAATTGCGGATTTCCGACAGCCCCCGACCCATCGGAGGCGCTTCCGATGGCTTAATGGCAACTGACTTTGGTTGTTACGCTCCCCCTATGCCTCGCTCTTCCTCTGGTGTTCGGGCTTGCTCGCTCCTTGCCGCTGTGACGCTCGCGTTCGTCGCTTGTGACGACGGCTCGTCGAGAGGCGCGCAAGAACCGCCGCCGTTCGTTCCACCGTCGGCGCAACTCGAGGCGGCAAAGCACGCGAAGTTCAAACCGCTCATCGATGCGATCATGGCGCGGCATGCCGCCGATGCCGAGCTGGGTGACTTCCGCGGTTCGATTGGCGAAGATATGGATGACGCACAACGCGCGAAGTTCAACGAACTCTTCGGCAAGGTCGGAGCATCAGGTCAAGTCATCGGCAAGATCGTCAACGCTGGGAACTGGACTGACGACGATCGCGCGGTCATGGACATGATCATGTCGCTGCCCTACGACCAATTGAAAGCGCTCGCTGGGAAGTGACGCAGGCGCTCGCGCCTACCTACTGCAGCGCCGGGTCGATGATCCCCGGCAACATGCGGTCCGCCATTGCTTTGAACGCCGGACGGGTTCCGCCTTCGACGAGTCCGTGCGATGACGCCTGCGACTCGAACTGCTCACGCAAACTGTCGTAAAGAATGTCGAGCGCCTCGATCGATCCATCGAGGTTTGAGATGTTTACTCGCGAGCCGTTCCAAAGCGCTGGCGAGTCGAGCCATTGGCCGAAGCCCGCATGCGTGTCGGAGGGGTGGAGCGCGATGATCCAACCATGCGTGTTGTAGCCCGCACTGTCCTCTTCGCTGATTGAGCACATCGTCCGCGCCGGCTGCGGAATCTGAGCGAGCGTCGTCGTGTTGAACCACTTTCCACGTTGCGCCGCAGGCGTTTGCGGATGATCCGGGCTCGGAAAGTCGTAGTTGTCGTTGGCGCGAGCGTTGTAGTTGCGCTCTCCAACGCCCACGAATGCGTTCAGTGAGTAACTTCGCACGCGCGTGAAGGCATCCGTCCAATCTTGCGGGGACTTGTAAGCAGACGCATCGGCGTTGAGATAGTTCCACAACCGACCTGCCTCAAGAGAGGCAGTCGTTTCAATGCCATTGACAAATCCGCCAGCGGCTGCGGTGTCAACCCACGAGTTCATCGTGAAGGGAGCGGCAGCGCATGCTCTCGCATCGGTGCGAGGGGATGGGAATCGACCGTCACTGTCAGCTGCATATGCCGCGCTCGCGAGCGCAATCTGTCGTTGCTTGGAGAGACACGCAGTCTGTCGAGCGTGCCGATAGAACTGCGCCAGGCTCACGAAAAGCAAGCCGACGAGCAGCACGATGATGCCGACGACGACGAGCAATTCGACGAGCGTGAAGGCCGGCGCGCGATGGGATGCGTGACGAGGGTGCATGGGGAGGCTTCGATCGGCAACCGCCTCGTGGGCACGCTCACTGCAGGTTCTGGCGAATGTGCCCGGGCAACAAGCGGTCAGAGAGGTACTTGAATGCCGGGCGCCCGCCACCTTCTATGACCCAATGTGAATCCGCATCCGCGTCGAGTTGACGAATCAGCGACGGGTAAAGAATGTCAGCAGCTTCTACGGAGCCGTCCATGTATGACATGTTGACGCGCGAGCCATTCCAAGTTGCTGGCGTATCGATGAACTCCCCAAACAGAGGATTGTTGAATGATGGGTGAATCGTGATCGTCCATCCATCAAGGTTGAATCCGTAGCGGTCTTCTTCAGTGATCGTGTACATCGTTCGTGAAGGTTGCGGGATCTGCGCAATCGTCACCATCCGATACCACTTCTTCTTCAATTCCACCGGCGTCTGCGGGTGATCCGAGTGCGGGAAGTCCCACGAATCATCGCAGCGATTGCTGTAACTTCGCTCGCCCGCTCCGACGAATGAGTTGAGGGAGTAACTGCGAATGCGTTTGGTGGTGTCGTCGGGATCTTGTGGAGATTTGTACGCGGCAGCGTTTTGCCCGAGGTAATTCCACATCACGCCGGCTTCAAGCGACTTCACGGTTTCGCGACCGCCAAGCGTGGCTCCAGGCGCGGCCGAGTCCACCCACATGTTCACGAAGTCAGGCGGAGATCCGTACGAGAGATGCGCGGTGCGGCCGCATGGGAGCCGACCGTTGTTGTCCGTGGCGTAGGCCGCGGCGGCTAGGGCGATTTGTCGCTGATTCGACAAGCACGCCGTCTGCGCAGCTTGGCGGCGAAACTCCCCGAGGCTCGAGAACAACAGCCCGATGAGGAGCACGATGATGCCCACCACCACGAGCAACTCGACAAGAGTGAAGGCGCGTGGCGGGCACTGCGAAGCACGGCTTGTAGTCATGCGTGAGCTCAATTGCGTTTGCGCGTGGCGCGCGGAATCACTGCAGGTTTTGGCGAATGTGCCCCGGGAGCATTCGGTCCGCCATGTACTTGAACGCGGGGCGACCGCCGCCTTCGATGACCCAGTGCGAGTCTGCGTCAGCGGCGAATTGACGCGCGAGCGATGGATACAAGATGTCCGCGGCCTCGACCGATCCATCCATGTAAGACATGTTCACGCGCGAACCATTCCACAACGCTGGCGAGTCAATCCATTCTCCGAACAGTGGCTGATTGAAGGACGGGTGAATCGAAATGCACCACCCTTGCGTGTTGTAGCCGTATCGATCTTCCTCGGTGATCGCATTCATCGTGCGAGAGGGCTGTGGAATCTGCGCGATAGTCACAGTCTTGAACCACTGCTTCTTCAGTTCAGCGGGCGTCTGTGTGTGATCCGGATGTGGAAAGTCCCAAAGATCATCGCAGCGCTCGTTGTAGTTTCCCTCACCGACACCAACAAACGCATTGAGCGCGTAGCTGCGAATTCGCTTGCTCGTGTCGTCGGGATCCTGCGGCGACTTGTACACCTTCGGGTCTTGCCCGAGATAGGTCCAAAGAGCTCCCGCCTCGAGTGACTTCTCAGTTTCCTTTCCTGCGACGAGGCCACCTGTGGCCGCAGTATCGACCCACATATTCTTATAGGAGAGGGCTGAGTCGCTGCTGAGATGATCGGTGCGCGGAGAAGGCAGACGACCGATGTTGTCATCTGCGTAGGCAACACACGCGAGCGCAATCTGTCGTTGGTTGGAGAGGCATGCCGTTTGGACCGCCTGACGACGGAACTCACCGAGGCTTGAGAAGAGCAAGCCGACGAGGAGCACGATGATGCCGACAACGACGAGCAGTTCGACGAGCGTAAATGCGTTCTTGCGATGTGACATGCGCTTCACCATACGAAGGTAGGACCCAAACGGATCGACGAAAGCTCAACTCTGACGGATTCGCTTCTTGGCTCGCAGATATTGTCGAGTGTACCCCTCGTGGGCGCAACCTCATTTGCTGATAAGGGCGGAGGGTGCAACACTGCGCTCCATGCGGACTGGTCGAAACGCTATCGGGCTTGCGGTTCTCGTCGCCGCATTGGGCTATTTCGTTGACATTTTCGACCTGCTGCTCTTCGCACTTGTCCGCAAGGAGAGCTTGCAGGAGGTTCTGGCGCCTGACCTTGTTGGGCTCGCGCCCGATGCTGCGGATGCGTTGCTCAAGCATTGGGGACTCTGGCTCGACAACACGCTGCAGACGACAGGGCTGCTCCTCGGGGGTCTTGTGTGGGGAGTTCTGGCCGACCGGAAGGGGCGTCTCAAGGTCCTTTTTGGCTCCATCTTGGTGTACTCAATTGCGAATGTGTTGAACGCGGCGATCGCAGATATCGATCCAAACGGAGCGTATGGATGGATGTACTCGCTCGGTGTAGGTCGGGCTATTGATCAGTATGAGGTGCTGAGGTTTGTTGCCGGGTTCGGCCTTGCGGGGGAGCTCGGTGCAGGAATCACGCTCGTCTCGGAGATTGTCTCTGAGCAGCGACGCGGGTACGCGACCACGATCGTCGCAGTGGTTGGCATCGTGGGCGCGATTGCCGCGTATGTGACGACGACCTATTGCTCGTGGCGGACATCCTTCGCCATTGGAGGATGTTTGGGACTGTGTTTGCTCTTCCTTCGAATCGGAGTTGCCGAGAGCGGACTCTTTCGCGAGATGGCAGGTCATCAAGCTCTGGGCGCTGGTGCTTTCTGGCGCCTGTTTTCGCCGCCGCGCCGATTGCTGCGCTACCTCTGCACGGTCTTCATTGCAGTCCCGATTTGGTTTGCTGTCGGAGTGCTCGTGAAGTATGCGGATGTCATCGGCACTTCGCTTGGGTTGCAGGGCGTGGAGAAGCCCTCGCCGAAGAACGCGATTTTTTGGTGTTATGTCGGTCTCGCGGCGGGCGATCTTCTCAGCGGACTGTGTAGCCAATGGATGAGGTCTCGCAAGAAGTCGATCTTGCTGTTCCAGCTTCTGACTGCCATTGCGATCGCTTGCTACTTCACGCTCGGCGCGATTTCGCTGCCGATGTTCTACGCAGTCGTTTGTTTCTTGGGAGTCGCGACTGGGTATTGGGCCGTCTTTGCGACGACCGCCGCGGAGCAGTTTGGAACCGATCTTCGAGGCACCGTTGCGACCACCGCACCAAACTTAGTTCGGTGGTCGACCGCGGGATGGGGCATGATGTGGGTGGCGTTTGATGGCGCGTTTACTGCGGGGGGATTCGGAGAACGCGCGACTTGGATGGCCGCCGCGGCGACGGCTGTCGTTGCCATGCTGATTGCAGTGCCCGCGGTCTTTGGCCTTCGCGAGACCTACGGAACTTCGTTGAAATTCAAAGAGGAATGAAGTGCTGAATATGGCTACGCTTCGCGCCATGCTTCCGATTCGCTTTGCCTCGGCCCTTGTGTGCTTCATCGCATTGACACTGACGCAGTTCGCATGCAATCCCCATGTGAAGAGCGGGAGTTACCTCGTGACGGTTCGCGATGCTTCGACAGGGAAAACTGTCGAAGGGATCACCGTCAGTGCGGCGCCAGCGACGGGGATGACATCTCGCATGTCGGCGCCCTTTGAAGTGGCGACCGACGCGAGCGGCGAAGCAGTGATTGCCGTGGGCGCATGGGGCCGCATTGATCTCAAACTGAGTGACGGCGTCACGCAGGACACCTACTTCGTCGCGCAGGATCGAGTCGCAGTCAATGGTGGCAAGGAGAGCGTCAGTCCAATCACGCTCATCGTCGGCGGGAAGAATGGATCGACGCCCGTCTGGTCATTCTCAATCACGCGGATCGCGCGGGGCGCGGCTGTTGATCGCTGATCCACTTCAAGAACCGTGGCATCGCGGTTGCAAGTTTGCCTGACGCGACCGCGAGATTGCGTGTGAAGGCAACATGATTTGGTTCGTGCCCGTCCACGAAATCGGTGATGGATTTCAAGGCGACTAGCGGAACGCGTCGCTCGCGCGCCACCATCGCGATCGCTCCCAACTCCATTTCCTTTGCGAGCATGTTCTCGCGCGAGAACAGCGCGAGTTCTTCACGAGTTGCGTCGAGGCTTGAACTAGTGGAGACCCTGCCAACGCGCGCATGAATCTGCGCCGCGAGGGACTCAAGCTGCGATTCGGTGCAAGAGAGTCTTGTGTGCGCGCGAGCGAGAAGATCAAACTTGGGTAACGCGACGCGACAGTCGTGAAACTGTGTATCCCGTGCGAGTATCAGTTCGCCGATGGAACTCCCCTGGGATTGAAATCCACCCGCCGTCCCTGCGTTGATGATCAAATCAAACGCGTCTTGATCAAGCGCATGAGACACCGCGAGGGCTGCGGGAAGAGGGCCGATTCGATCGACGCCGAGCACTGGGTCATACCCCGCGGTCAGGAGCTGCACGCGCATCTGTTCATGCGTGCACTCGCGGGAAACGACCGAAGTGTTTGCGTGAAAGCGAGTGGGAACCCCACACCCAAGCGCATCCGCAATCCCGATCGCTTCGGCCTCCATCGCGATGTAGACCAAGACGCGACGAATCTGGTTCGGGAGCGGTTCGAGTTCGAAGGTGGGCGAGCGTGCGTTGTCCATCATCACGCTGAAACTGTTTCGCCGAGATTCGGCATGGAAACGGGGCAACCGATTTCCGCACGCACGCGAGTCGCGAGTGCAGACCGTCCTTCATCCGTCCCGTGATTAATGACGACACGACCAGGTGGATCGGCGAAGCCTTCAAGCCACCGCATGAGATCGTCCTGATCCGCGTGACCTGATAGGCCTTCGACGCGAGCAATCTTCGCGCGGACCGGAACGACTCGACCATTGAATTGCATGCGGTCGGCGCCGTTGGAGAGTCGCCATGCCATGCCGCCCTCTGGCTGATATCCCCCGATGAGGACGCGAACATCTTCGCGATCGACCGACATCTCGAGGTGCCGCAGAATCGGTCCGGCATCCATGAACCCACTCCCCGCAATAACGATGCCGCCATGGACGAGGCCATCGAGCGCCATCGACTCGCGCTTGGAAAGGAGGTAGTGCAACTCCGGAAACCACAGCGGCGCTTCGCCCGCTTCGACAGCGGTTCGCAAGCCAGGTGCAAGGTATTCGGGGTGCTTGTAAAGCGCCTCCATTCCATGCACGGCCATCGGTGAGTCGAGATAGACATTGAAGTTTCGAAGTTCACCGCGCGCCCGAAGCACGCTCAGTCGATGGACGATTTGCTGTGCGCGACCGAGCGCAAAACATGGGACGACAATCTTCGCGCGATCGCCTGAAGCCTCTGCAAGAACCGCTGCGATGTCGCGCTCTGGATTTGCGCCAGGCTCTCGACGACGACCCCCATTCGTTGACTCAATCACGACGATGTCGGCGTGCCGCGGCGATTCTGGGGGCGCGAGAAGTGGTGAGCCGTAGCTTCCTAAGTCGCCGGAGAAGACGACGGATTTGCGCGACGCGCCGACGCCGACAGTGAGTTCGACACTCGCCGCGCCAACCACATGGCCGGCATTCCAGAATCGAACCGTGACATCTTCAGCGATCGACATTTCCTTGCCGAGTGGCACTGGGACGATGCGACTCGCGCAGTCCTTCGAGTCCGCCATTTCGAACATGCGAGGAATCACAGGAAGCACCGGTGCTGCTGCAGGTTCTTCGCCTGGCATGAGCGCGCGAGCCCATGCGGAAGTGCCGTCGGTGCGTTCATAAAAGCGCATACGTTGCAGACGCGCAGAACTTCGCAACACGCGCGGCAGAAGATCGGCAGTCCCCGTGGTGGCGTAGATTTTTCCCGTGAAGCCGTGCTTCGGGAGCATTCCAAGCCGCCCACAGTGATCGATATGCGCGTGGGTGACAACGACTGCGGTCAGCGTTGATAGGTCCACGGGCGGAGGCACAAGACTTCGGAGTTCCGCATCCTCAGAGCCTTGAAACAAACCGAAATCGACCAAGATGCGTCGGCCGTTCGCGTGCACGAGCGTGCATGATCCGGTGACTTCGCCGGCGGCGCCAAAGAACTCGAGGACAATTTCATTCATGCGGTAGCCGTGGTCTTGCGTTGTGATCGTGGTCGGGGTTCGGTCGACAGCGCGAGCAAAAACTCATCCGTGATCCCTGAGCCAATCGTTGAAGTGAGGGTCATCAGGAAACAGATCTTCCAGACTTGCGTTGTCGCGGTCCCGTTCGAACTTGGTTGGGAAGTCTCCAAGATCGAAGATCTCTTCGAGCGGGGACCACCACTCGCCGGGTTTTGCAAACGGAGTTGGTTGTTGATAACGACGCATCAGCGTGTCCCAAGCGTCGGTGCGCGGAAGTTTCGCGTAGTCCTGGTATCGCGCGAGATCAAAGTTATCTTCGGTCTCGATGAGCATGAAAAGCCGCGTTCCGCCGCGGTAGATGCGCATCGAATGAATGCCGATTTCGCGAAGTGCGTCCGTCACTTCAGGCCACGCCTTGCGGTGCAGCGCGACATACTCCGCAATCATCTCTGGATTGTCTTTGAGGTCGATGGCCTGAGCGAAGGCGCGCATGGCCCAATGGTAGTCGATGCGGTGAGCGGCACCGTTGTGTGTGTGAAGCTGAAGTTGATTTCACGCCTCGCAGATCTCGCGCTATTGTTTGAGGATGCGAGTAGCGAGCGCGCCCATCCTCGACTGGATCGTGCTCACCGCAGCAAACCAGCGTCAGGCGGTTGCGTACGAAAGCATGCTCGCGTCTCGGTCGCGGGACGGGCAGCTTCCGTATGGCGCGCAGTACTTTGTCGTCGCCGACGCGCGCGATCGTCGTATTGGTTCTGGAGCCGCAACGATTCTTGCGCTCAAAGCGATTGCTGAGAAACTTCTCGCTGCGCAGCCCGCGTCTTCACCCAGCCGCCTCCGCGAACTCTTCGCGAATCAGCGAGTTTTGATTCTGCACTCTGGTGGCGATGCACGACGGCTTCCGATGTATGCCGTACAGGGCAAGCTCTTCGCGACGCTCCCCCGGCAGGGCAGCGCTGGTCGCGCTGGTGCGGTGTTCGACTTGCTGCTCGATGATCTCCTCTCACTTCCACCTCGAGAGGGCGGCGAGGTGTTGATCGCGGCTGGTGACTGTGTCCTTGGCATCAAGCATGCATTGGTGCGCTTTCGAGGAAAGGGGGTCGTCGGCGTCGCGAGTAGAGCATCTGCAGCGCGAGCAACGCGCCACGGTGTGTACATCTTGAAAGGGAGCGCGAAGGAGACGGTTGCGTTTCTTCAGAAGCCATCGGTTGAAGCGATGCGCGCGGCGGGCGCTCTCGGGAGTGACGGGAGGGCGCTCGTTGACACGGGGCTCATGTCATTGGACGCCGCGGCGGTGGAGTCCATGTTGGTCGCGAGTGGAGTTGCTCTTCTCGCGCCGGGACGCGTTGTCGCTCGGAAAGGGTCGCTTGCGGATGGAATGGCGCGCGCAGAGCTTGCGCCGATCGATCTGTATCGCGAGCTTTTATGCGCGCTTCCCAAGCCACAGACGCTCGCCGGTTACCTGCGACTCTGTGATCGCGCGAATGCACCGTTCCTCACAGCCTTCTTCAAAGGCCTTCGAAAGACGCGATTTGCCTGCGAAGTTTCGGACGCGGGCGAGTTTCTTCACATCGGTACAACTCGCGAACTCCTCGACACGGTCGTAGGCAACAGAGCAGTAGCGAAGCGATTCGGATTTGAGGCGCCTGCGATTGCGAGTGCGAGTGATGGTGCAGGCGAAGGCGTCGCGATGTTTGAGTCTGGTGTTGGAACGCTTCGCGTGGCGCGTGACCGCGTGGTTCTCGATCTCGTGCACGCCAAGCGTCTCGAGCTCGGTGGAGAAAATGTGCTCGTCGGCGTTGACACCGACACCCTCACGCTTCCGCACGGCGTCTCGGTCGGCGTGCTTCCTGTCACAGGTGGTCGCGCTGCAATCTGTTGCGGCATCGACGACGATTTCAAGACGCCGGTTGATCGTGGCGGGACATTTCTTGGGAAGCCATTTGCAGAATTCGCGCTGCAGTGTGGAGTGCGCGTGCGAGATCTTGTTGCTGCAGGTGGTTCACTCTGGGACGCGAGAATTTGGTGCGTGAGTGGTGAGGGCGACATCCTGCGTGCGATGGAATGGATGTGGGCCGGCAAGGCGCCGCCGACGACTTGGCTCCGCGCCAAGCGTGTCAACATGCAAGATCTTTTGGTCGCCGCGGACGCGCCAGCGATTGAAACGAAGCGAGACGCGCGCGCGCTGCACTGGCTCGCGAGAGAGAAGTCCCGTGCGCGCGCCGCCGTGGCACAAACAGGGGACCCCTTACAGCGCGCGTCGCTCGCCGCGCGACTTTCACAGCACATGCGAGCAGGTGGGCTCGAGTCAGCAGCAGCAGGCCTGCGGGATGAAGCGTTTCGCGCCGTCGGCGACACTGTCTTGAGTCGCTTCGACCTTCCAGAGGCACCGTCTCGCGCTGCAATTCTTCCCGATCAGGCGATTTGGACTTCAACCCCGGTGCGTGTGGATCTCGCGGGCGGCTGGACAGATACGCCACCAATCTGCAATGAGGTCGGTGGCAGCGTCGTGAATGTCGCTGTGACGCTGCGCGGACAACTTCCGACGCAAGTCGTCGCAAAGCTCGAAGAAGAATTCGTGATTCGAATCACGAGTACGGACCTTGGTGAGACACGCGTGATTCGTTCGACGGCCGATCTCATGGGACGGACGGATCCAACGCGGTGGTCCTCACTCGCGGAGAACGCACTCGTCTTGACTGGTGCGGCACCAAGTGCGCGTGAAGCGAATCTCGCGCAGTGGCTCGAAGAGATTGGCGGAGGAATTTCCCTCACGATGTTCTCCGCAGTTCCCAAGGGAAGCGGGCTTGGGACGAGTTCGATCCTTGGAGCATCGACGATTCATTGCCTCGAGCGGCTCTTTGGTCGTGAATGTTCGAGCGAGCGTCTCTTTGCGCTCACGAGTGTGTTGGAGCAAATGCTCTCCACTCGAGGAGGTTGGCAGGATCAGGTCGGTGGTCTACTGGGCGGGTTCAAGATCTCGCGAACAGCGCCAGGCGGCGCGCAGATTCCTTCGCCCGAAGTGATCACGCCGACGCGCAAACTTCTCGCTGCGCTCGAGTCACGGACGATTCTCTACTTCACCGGCGAGCGCCGGATGGCAAAGAACATTCTCGAGTCCGTTGTTTGGAACTGGCTCGTTCGAACACCATCGACGCGGCGCGCCGTCGAAGCGCTTGGCGAGAACGCGCAGCGCATGCGTCTCGCGTTGCAGGGGTCGAGCGTGGACGCAGTCGCCGAAGAGTTGGCGTTCTATATGCGGCAGAAACGAATTCTTGACGCCGGATGTTGCCCTCCCGCATTTGATGCTCTCGCTGCGCGGTGGAAATCGAAGCTCTCCGCGGCATGTTTCGCGGGAGCGGGCGGTGGCGGGTTCATGTTGTTGATTGCGAAAGATGAGCGTCGCGCCGAGGCGATGCGACAGGACATCGCGAAACACCCGCAGCATCCTCGCGCACGCGCGTTCCCATTTGAAGTGGATCCTGTCGGGCTGCGATGCGCGGTGCTCTAGCGCTCGTGTCAGGTTTCTTGCCACGCCAGGGCGCGTGGCAAAAACGCTGCACTCGCTCTGGACTCCGGCGGGCCGAGTGAATCGGCACCGCCGGAAATCGAGTGCAGCTCGTCGGATTGTGTCTTAGAAGACATCGGAATTGCGCCGCAGGCGAAAGCGAGCGAGGAATCCGCTGCTTGGAGCGGATTCCATGTCGCGAGCGGACAAACAGAGACTCTACCCTTGCGCCTGTGCCGATTCACTCGGCCAGGCGCAGTCGAAAGCGAGCGAGGCGGCGCGTCTACGGTGAGGTTGGCGGATCAGACTCAACGCGCCGCAGGTCGCGAGCGCTTAAGTGATGCGATCAAGAGACTCGCTCGGGTATTCTGAAGTCCCCGATGAGTACTTCGAAGGTGCCATTCTTACGGTCGATGCTTGGTCGAAGTTTGTTGTTTGGGGTCCTCCCAACGGCGTTCGTGCTCGTCGCGGTGGTCACTTCGAGTGGGGTCCGCGCTTACTTTGCTTCTGCGCATGCTCTTGAACGAGAATTGCGCGAGCGAGCGGGCGTCGCGGTCGCACACATCGAGCGACAAAACGCCGAGGCCGCGCTCGCCACTCGGACGCTGGCGCACGCGCAAGAGAGTGGCCTCTATGGAAAGCGCGCAGAGACGCTCGAACTGCTCCGTCGAACGGCGGGCGCGAATCCGGACTGGCGAGGCGCGTACATCGTGTATGAGCCATCCACGGACGGCGCCGACGCAGCAGCACTCGCTGCCGGGACAATTCCCGCGGAGGCGATGGATGCGGCCGGTCGATTTCTTCCATATATAAGGCGTGACGAGTCGACGCCGGGCGGCTTGGTGTTGGAGCCTACAGAGGACACCGAAGATGATGGTGGCCTGTGGTACGCGCACCCGAAGGAAGTCTTCGAGCGCGGCGGCGTCGTTGCGACGGTGATTACGAAGCCGTACGAGTATCACGGCGATGACATCATCGAGTGTGTTCATCCGATCATCATCGAGAAGAAGTTTGCCGGCGTCGCGTGCGTCGATATCCCGCTTGCAAGAATACAGCATGACCTCGAAGCCATGGCGCGCGAACTTGGCGGCGACATTTTTCTCGAGACGCGTGGCTTCTACCTGCTCGCGACGACCGATCCCTCAGGCAGTGACGATGCGGCGCGGACGGCTCGGATTCGGACCAAGGCGGTGAAGGGGACCGCATACGCGCCGTACTTTGCATCGATCGCGCCAGCGGGCGAGATTGCACTCACGGAGCACAGCGATCCGGTACTCGGCGAGGAGTGTTACTACGTCTCCGCCACCATTACTCCTGGCGATTGGCATTTCGTGCTTCGAAAACCGCAACGCGAGATGCTCGCGGGAACCCTTTGGGCTGTCACGCTCAACTTCGTCACAGCGCTCGTTGGTTTAGTAATCCTCGTTTCACTCTTGTGGATGGTTGCGGCGCGGACGGCTGCTCGAGTGCGGCTTGCGCAAGTAGCCGCGAGTGGGATCGCACAAGGCGACCTCGCGTCTGAGGGTGGCGCAGTCACGGGTCAGGATGAAACGGCGGAACTGTTGCGTGGCGTGGAGTCGATGCGCCGGCAACTGGCGGACATCGTCGGAAGCGTTCGCGGCAACGCGCAGCATCTCGCAGCAAGCGCGGCTGAGTTGAGCGCAACCTCGCGGCAGCAGTCGCGCACCGTCGAGTCATTCAGTGGGTCGACCGCGCAGATTGCAGCAGCGATTCGAGAGATTGGCGGCACAGGCGCGGAACTCTTGCGAAGTGTGGATGAGGTCGACCTTGGTGCGCGTCGAAGCGCAGCATCCGCAACGACGGGACGCGCGGGGCTTGAAGCGATGACGGTCTCGGTCCAGCGACTTGATAAATCGACCACTGAGGTTGCGGAGCGACTTGAAGCGATCAGTGAGAAGGCGCAAGCGATCACGGGCGTTGTGAACACCATCGCGAAGGTCGCCGAGCAAACGAATCTGCTCTCAGTCAATGCCGCGATCGAGGCCGAGAAAGCCGGAGACTCTGGCCGAGGCTTTCTTGTGGTTGCGCGCGAAGTGCGACACCTCGCGGATCAGACCGCAGCGGCGACCCTCGATATCGAGCGCATGGTTCGACAGATGCAGGAGGCGGTTGTCAGTGGAAATCGAGAGATGGGCAAGCTTGCCGGCGAGATGAGTACGGGACTTGAGGAAGTGAGTCGCGTGAGTCAGGTGCTCACTCAGATCATCGAAGAGTTCAAGAAGTCGAGTGAACGTTTCGGTGCTGTGAAGGAGGGCATGCAAACGCAGGCGCTTGGCGTCCAACAGATTCACGAGGCGATGCAAACGCTTGTCGCTGGCGCACGCGAAACCGGCGTCAGCGTCTCAGAGTGCTCTCGCGTCGCGGATGAACTTTCACACGCGGTCGCGTTCTTGCAAGAGGCGGTCGCGCGGTTTCGACTTCCGAGATCGGGAGGGTGAATGCAGGCGCTCTTTCTCGAAATTGAAGGCCGGCGCTTCGCGATAGCGGCGAGTGAGATTCTCGAAGTGCTTCCGATGGTTGAGTATCGCAGTGCGCACGGGGGGCCCGAGTGGCTGCTTGGGTTGTTCAACCGGCGCGGCACGCTTGTTCCACTCGTGGACCTTGCTCACATGATTGTCGGCACACCAGCGAAACTGCGCATGGGCTCGCGAATCGTGATGGTGCAACTTCCGGAAGGGGATGCGCTTGGCCTACTCGTCGAAGAAGTCATAGGGCTAGGCGATCGCGATTTCGATGCGCCGTGCGCGCACCCTGGATTCGGATTTGGCGGCGCCGCGCACTTTGGTCCAACCATTCCTGATGCAGATGGCACACTGCAATTGATTCGATGCGATCGATTGATGGCGGATCAGCGGCGCTTGCCACTTGATGCCGCATTGGATGGAGGCGCGTCGGGATGAACGCCGAGCGAGTGGCATCTTGGCTGGCTCGGAGCGGCGCGATCCGAGAAGATGCGGTGAGTGTTGCCGCATTGACGCCGTTTCTGATGGAACGGCAGCGAGCTCTCGCGTGCGCCGATTGCGATGCATACCTTGCGCTGCTTGAGCGAAGTGCAGAAGAGCGCTCGCGCGTGGTCGCCGCGTGCGCCCCGAGCGAAACTTGGCTGTTTCGGTATCCGGCGTCTTTCGAGTTGCTACGGCGGATGTACCGCGGTCGATCGAGTGGTTGCCGCATGCTGAGTGCTGGAAGTGGCGGACTCGCTGAACCGGCGAGCATCGTGGCGACTCTCGTGAGTGCAGGCCTCGCGCCGTCATGCATCGCGGTTGACGCGATTGATCAGAGTGTCGAAGCGGCACAGGCGCTCAATGCGTTCAGCGGAACGCTCGTGCGTGAGCCGATACCGTCTTGGGCTGCTGTGAGTTTCGTTCCGCTTCCGACGCCGATGCAGGGCGTCGCGCTCGATCGCGCGCTTGCCTCGCGCATTTCGCTTGAAGCTGGAGATTTGCGAAGTTGCCCGCTTCAGGGGCACTACGACGCGATCTTCTTTCGCAATGTCGCGATCTACCTCTCTGATGCGATGCGACTTGCAATCCTCGCGCGCCTGCGATCCGTCCTTGCGCATGACGGTGTGCTCTTCGTCGGCCACGCGGAGATGCGTGTGGCCGAGCAGGCGGGCTTCGCGCCGATCGCAGAGGTTGGAGCGTTCGCGCTGCGGGCGAGAGTTGCGTCAGTCACGAAGCCGTGGATCGCGCTCTCGCCAGCGTCGAGCGTAGAGGCCCCAGTCGCGAGTGCACCGATTGCTGTCGCGACTCCGATTGCAGCGTCGCAGACACCGCTTGAACAAGCGCGCGCGGCGGTTGCGCAAGATCCATCGTGTGCCTCGCTGCATGAGGCGCTGGCTGCTCTCGAGCTTACGGCTGGCGACGCGGCTGCGGCGGAGGGGTCGCTGCGCCGTGCGCTTTATCTTGAGCAGAGGCGCGAGTCTGCGCTCTTGTCGCTCGCGCTTTTACTCGAGCAACAAGGTCGGTCAATGGAATCAGAGCGCTTTCGTGCGCGCGCGTGGAGAGCGCATCTCGCGAGTGAGGCGGAGGCGCGATGAGCGATCACGAACTTGCCTCAACGAAGGACACGGATGGCTTTGGCCGAATGCGCGAGTTGCTTGCGCGCCCCATAGACCCAAGTGTGGTTGCCGCGAATACACGCAACATTGCGCAGCCAGAACCCGCACATGAGGGGACGCTTCGAAGCCTGCTCATCTTTCAGTTAGGTGGCGAACGGTTCGCGCTTGAGGCGAGCGAATCGCATCGCGTTGTTGCGGTGACGACAGTACGACGAGTTCCACATCGAACGAACGCAGTGTTTGCCGGGCTCGCCAATGTTGCGGGCGAACTGACCGCCGTTGGTCGACTCGATCATGCACTTGGGCTCGCAGAATTTCAGCCGAGCGGACAAGCGCGATTCGTTGTGATTGGTGCCGCGCAGGACCGATGGGCGATTCCAGTTGATCTCGTCGAGGGCGTGTTGCGTCTGGGGGAGGCTCGATTTCAGTCACCGCCGGCCACCGTGGCTCGCGCGGCGGATGGCTGCGCCATCGCGCTCGTGCGGGTCGATGCGAATGCGAACGCATCGCTCGTCGCGCTGCTTGATACGGCGCGCGTGTGCACAATGCTTGGAAGGAGTCTTCGATGAGCGACCTCGGTGGTTTCTCGCTCTACGAACTCTTCCGTGGCGAAGCAGAGCAACATGCGGCGACGCTTTCCGCTGGATTGATCAAGCTTGAGCAAAGCGCATCGCCTTCGGACATCGAGCCACTCATGCGCGCAGCGCATTCGATCAAAGGCGCAGCAAAGGTGATCGGGCTCGAACGTGTGGTTGAGTTTGCGCACGGCATGGAGGACACGCTTGTTGCAATGCAGCAAGGTCGAGAGTCTCCCACCGCTTCACGCATCGACCAATTGCTGCGCGCGACCGATGTGCTCGCGTCGCTTGCGACGATTTCGGAGTCCCAAGTTCCGGAGTGGATGCAAGCACACGCATCCGTGCTCGCCGAACTGGGGGCGGCACTCTCGAAGCCTGCTGAATCCGTGGAGCTTGAGCGGCCTGCGATAGCTGCGCCCCAACGCGCGGCGGCGATTGCGGCACCGACGGCGGCGAGCGCGCCTCCGACGGAGCCGCAGGCGCGCGGTTCGGCGGTTCGCGTGACGGCCGAAAAACTCGATCGTCTGCTTCAACTCGCTGGCGAAATGATGCTTGAGTCGCGGCGCATGGAGGTTGTGCGTCGGCAATCCGGCGCGTTGAAGTCGCGCGTCATTGAAATGGAGGACGAACTCGATCGCTTGCGAACCGTGATGCGACAGCAGGGGATTGATGCGTCTACGCTCGCTCCGTTGCGACGAATGGTGCAGCGCACGCGCACTGAGGTTGCGCTCCAGACAGTGACGGTCGATGAGTCGATCCGCCGAGGCGAAGAAACCGCGAACTCGCTCTATCACGAAGTTCTCTCAAGTCGGATGCGTCCATTTGCGGATGTCACGGGCGCGCTCCCAAGAACGGTTCGCGATCTCGCGCGTGCTCTCGGAAAGGAAGTGCGACTTGAGATTGACGGTGAGACCGTGCAAGTGGACCGCGACATTCTTGCGCGGCTCGAAGCGCCTCTGAATCACCTTCTTCGCAATGCGCTCGATCACGGCATGGAGATGCCAGATGAACGGCGCGCGGCGGGCAAGCCCTCCTCTGGAGTACTCCGCGTTGCTGCGCGGCATGAGGCTGGCATGCTGCGCATCCGCGTTGGCGACGACGGTCGCGGAATTCTCGCCAACCGCGTACGGGAGAGCGTTGTTCGCAAGTCGCTCGCGAGTGCGGAGATGGTCGCGACGATGAGTACGCAAGAGGTGTTGGAGTTCCTTTTCTTGCCAGGGTTTTCAACAGCATCGAGCGTGACGGAACTTTCAGGAAGGGGCGTCGGACTTGATGTCGTGCAAAGCACGATGCGCGAAGTCGGCGGAAGTGTGCGCGTGGAGAGCGTTCCCGGTACGGGAACGGTCTTTGAGTTAGAGCTTCCAATCACGGTGAGTGTTGTTCGCGCACTGCTGACGGAAGTGAGTGGTGAGACATTCGCTTTCCCGCTCGCCCGAATTGAACGGGTGGTGCAGATTCCGGCATCAGAACTGACGACCATCGAGGGGCGCCTGCAGTTTCCGCTCGACACGCGCTCCGTTGGTCTTGTGGATGCCGCGACACTCTTTGAACTCGGAACCGTGGACCTGCGTGAACGCGCGAGCATCGTCGTGCTCGGCGGCGAAGATTGGTACGGATTCCTAGTGGACGACTTCGTGGGAGAGGAAGACCTTGTTGTTCGGACTCTTGATGCGCGACTTGGCAAAGTTCCGCATGTTTCCGCAGCGGCGATTCGTGAGGACGGAGAGCCAGCACTCATCGTCGACAGCGAAGACATCCTGTCCTCCATGCGCCAGCAATTGACCGAGGGTCGGTCTCCTGCTGCAAAGCGTCGCGCGATCAGCACACTGTCGGCGCGACGCAAGCGAGTGCTCGTCGTGGATGACAGCGCGACGGTTCGCGAGGTCGAGCGACAACTTCTTGTTCGACTCGGTTACGAAGTTGAGACGGCCAACGATGGCGTCGATGGTCTTTACGCACTCCGCGGTGGCGGATTCGACTTGTTAGTGAGCGATGTGGACATGCCGCGCATGACTGGCATCGAGCTCACGCGCACCGTGCGCGCTGATGTCGCGATTGCTTCGACGCCGATCATTATCGTTTCCTACAAGGATCGAGAGGAGGACCGGCTCGCAGGAATGCATGCGGGGGCCAATGCATATCTCACGAAGGGCGCGTTTGAAGACCAGTCCTTCGCCGCAATGGTGCGTGATCTCATTGGCGAGGCAGAAGCATGAGCGTGAAACCGAAGACCCTCAGAATCGGCATCGTGAATGATCTCGCGCTTGCGTGCGAAGCCCTTCGTCGGGTGATCTGTTCCGATCCGATGCTCGAGCCCGCATGGATTGCGCGAGATGGGGAAGAGGCCGTCGCCCTATGCGCAAAGGACAGGCCGGATGCCATCTTGATGGATCTCATCATGCCTGTCTTGGACGGCGTGGAGGCGACGCGACGAATCATGAAGGCGTCGCCAGTTCCGATTCTGGTGGTCACGGCGACCGTGAGTGGGAATGCTGCGCTCGTATACGACGCGCTCGGCGCCGGGGCGAGAGACGCAGTGAACACACCGACGCTTGCGAGGGACGGCGTGGTGGGAGGCGGCGCCGAACTCATTCGACGACTCAAACGCATCGTTCGAGTCGCAGACTTGACCCCTGTCATCTCGCTCGTTCCCCGCGCACCCAAAGCGCAAGCAGCGCACATCGCAACGCCAACGATTCTCCTTGGAGCATCGACCGGTGGACCTCGAGCGCTTGGAGAAATCTTGGCAGCGCTTCCAAAGCCAGTCCCTGCCGCGATTGTGATCGTGCAGCATGTGTCGCGCGATTTCACAGAAGGTCTGACGCGATGGCTCTCGAGTAAGAGCGGCGTGCAAGTGCGCCTCGCGAGAGCAGGGGAGCGATTGCGAATGGGCGATGTCGTTGTGGCAGGGGACGATCGTCATCTCACGCTGCAGCCATCCGGCGAGCTCGGGCAAACGGACGGGAGCGAAGATTCGCTACACAAGCCAAGTGTGGATGCGCTCTTCAACTCTTACGCGCTGCATGGCACTGCGGGTGTAGCAGTGTTGTTGACGGGCATGGGCAAGGACGGCGCGAGTGGATTACTCGCGCTGAAGCAAGCGGGCTGGCGCACGATCGCGCAAGATCAGGCGACGAGCGTGGTGTGGGGTATGCCAGGCGCGGCGGTCGCGCTCGGAGCGGCGCATGAGGTGCTTCCGCTCGGCAGTATCGCAGCCGCATGTGGAGCAGCGTTGCGCGTTGACTCCGCGCAAAGAAAGCCTCACGCCTGACCGCGCAGAGCTGAACGGACGACGATTCATGGATCTTTCTCACTTCACCGATCGCGTACTTCTTGTCGACGACCAGCGCATCATTGGCGAGGCTGTGCGACGCATGCTTGCATCCATCGCTGGCCTTGAGTACCTCGCGATCGACGATCCACAGAAGGCACTCGAAACTGCCCGTGCGTTTCAACCCACAGTCATTTTGCAGGATCTCGTGATGCCTGGTGTCGATGGACTTGATCTCGTGCGTGCGTATCGCGCCGATCACAGCACGGCAGAAGTGCCGATTGTCGTGCTTTCGTCAAAGGAGGAAGCTGCGACAAAGGCGGAAGCGTTCGCGCGCGGAGCGAATGACTACATCGTCAAGTTGCCCGATCCGGTGGAACTTGTGGCGCGAGTCGTGCATCACTCGCGCGGATACAAGGCGCAGTTAGAGCGCAACGCGGCGTACGAAGCGTTGCAGTCGAGCGAAGCGCATCTCTCCGCAGAAATCCGAAAGGCGAGCGAGTACGTGCGCTCGCTCCTCGACGCTCCGATGCAGGGCGAGATCGCCGCGGATTGGCGATTCATTCCGTCGGCGAGCCTCGGTGGCGATGTCTTCGGATATCACTGGATCGACGCTGACCATCTCGCGATGTATGTGCTTGATGTGAGTGGTCATGGCGTCGGCCCTGCGTTGATGGGCGTGAGCGCGCTCAATCTCATCCGATCCAATGCGAGTGATGTCGCGCAGGCGCTTGACCCATCGCGCGTCCTGAGTGCGCTGAACGCTGCATTTCCCATGGAGCGCCATCATGGGATGTACTTCACGGTGTGGTATGGCGTGTACTCGAAGTCGGCGCGCGAACTGACCTGGGCTGGAGGCGGGCATCCACCGGCGCTGTTGTTACGAGCTGGTCATGCGCAGCGGCTGGAATCGACGAGCTACATGATCGGCGTCACGCCTGACTACAGCGCTCCGACAGAGCGCGTGCAGCTTCAGACGGGCGATCGCCTCTATCTCTATTCCGACGGCGTGTTTGAGATCCATCTGCCGAGTGGGGGCATGTGGGACTTCGATTCCTTCGTTGCATTCATGGAACAAACTGCAGCGGATGCGCGGCTCGAAGGCATGATGTCCCATACTCAGAAATTGCAGGGAAATGACTCCTGGGACGATGATTATTCCATGGTGGAAATAGTGCTGTAGGAGCGCCGCGCCTTGCCGCTTCCTGCATACACTTCGCCCCCCATTCGATTCCATTCCTCAAGAGTGAACTGAACGCTATGAAGACCGTGACGATCATCGGAGCAGGCAAAATTGGCAAGATGACTGCGCACTTCCTCGCGAAGACCGGCGAGTACGCGGTCCGCGTGGTGGATGCGCACGAGCCATCATGGCGCACGGCGGTCGAAGGCCTTCCCAATACGACCGGTTCGACGATCGACTTTCAAAATGCTGCGCAACTCGATGCGGCGTTGAAGTCTGCGTGGGCGGTCATTTCATGCGCGCCCTTTTTCTGCAACACACTCATTGCATCGCGAGCGAAAGCGAACGGGGTGCACTATCTCGACTTGACGGAGGATGTTGCCGTGACGAAGAGCGTGATGGCGCTCGCGCAAGGCGCTTCGGCCGCATTCATTCCGCAGTGCGGGCTAGCTCCTGGATACATCACGATCGCGGCGAATCATCTCGCCGCACCGATGTCTGAGATTCACGAGCTTCGTTGCCGCGTTGGCGCGCTGCCGCAGTTCCCGTCGAATCAATTGAAGTACAACATGACTTGGTCGACGAACGGTCTCATCAATGAGTACTGCAATCCCTGCGAAGCGCTCGTGGATGGAAAGATGACGCTGCTTCCTCCGCTTGAGAACCTCGAGCGCTTTACGATTCATGGCACGGAGTACGAGGCGTTCAATACTTCAGGCGGTCTCGGATCACTCGCGGAGTCATTGTCTGGCAAGGCGCGCAGCGTCAACTACAAGACAATCCGGTACCCAGGTCACTGCAATCTCATGAAGTTCTTGCTCCACGACCTTGGTTTCATCGACAAGCGCGAGGAGTTGTGCTCGGTGTTTGACCGCGCGATTCCCGCAACCAACGATGATGTGATTGTGACGGTGTGCGTTGCGATTGGAATCGAGAACGGACGCCTCGTCGAGAAGACGGACGCTCGACGCATCCCAGCGCGCACATTCGACGGCAAGCATTGGACTGGCATTCAGATCACGACCGCTGCTGGTGTGTGCGCTGCGCTCGATCTCCTTGCCGCAGGGAAACTGCCGCAGAAGGGCTTCATTCGGATGGAGGACATCCGCTATGAGGACTTCATCACCAATCGATTTGGCCGCGAGTACGCGGTCTGATGTGCGCAGGCATCACAGCGCAGTGACACGGATGTTGCGAAACGCGACAGCGTCGCCGTGACCACAGAAACCGATGTGACCGCGCGTGCGCTTCAGCCCTGCGTGCTCCTTCTCGTCGATGGTCTTGCCATCTTTCGCAACCTCGGCAAGATCCACACTGACGATCGCCACGCCGTTCAGCGTGACCGTTGCTTTGGTTCCAACGAATCGAATCGTCTCTTGATTCCATTCGCCAATCGGCTTCATCGCCTCGCGCTTGGCTGCGGCGATGCCGTAGATCGAACCGTGATACTGGTAGGGCTTGAGGTTCGCGTATTGCGGCGCGCCATTGTCGAGGACCTGCACTTCATAACCGGCATACGCAGGGTCTCCTTGCAGCGGGCTTCGAATCGCGATCCCATTGTTCGCGCCTGCGGTGAGTCGGAACTCGAAGCTGAACTCAAAGTCGCCGTACTCCTTCTCAGTGAACAGATTTCCGCCTTTGTCTGTGCACACGATCGCACCGTCCTCGACTCGATATCCGCCGGTATCGCCGACCCAACCGGCAAGGTCCTTGCCGTTGAAGAGTTCAACGCTCGCAGTCGGCGGAGCGCTCATCGCACCGAGTGAAACGGTGACGCAAGCGAGGCTGAGAACGCGAAGAACACGAGCGAGCTGCTTGATGTGCATGCGCGAAGTCTACTGCGCGAGCGTCGTGGAGCTGGTGCGGAATTTTGCACTACGATCAGGTCATGCAGACATTGACTCCACGGCTTCGCTGTGTTTCTGTGCTGGTGTTCACATTGACAGCTTCGGCGGCTCTCGCGCAAGAGTCGCGCCCGGCGGCGACCCCTACGCCGAGCGAGGCAACGAAAGCTGGACCCGCGCAGGACTCACGCTACGCGCCGCTCGCGAATATTCCGAAGGTGACGCTCGAGCGTGTGTTCCCAAACCTCGCACTCGTGCGCCCCATCCAAATGCTTCAGGCCCCAGGGGAAACTGGCGGAACCGTCTTTATCGTTGAGCAACCCGGGCGCGTGCTTATCGCAGATCTCACGCAGGACAGCGCGACCGAAACTGCAGTCGCACTCGACATTCGCGAGCGCGTGAATGACTCGGGCAACGAGGAGGGGTTGCTCTCCCTCGCGTTCCATCCGAACTTCCCTCAGCGACGCGAGGTCTTCGTGTACTACACGGCCGCCGATCCGCGTCGAAGCATCTTGTCGCGATTTGCGGTCGGTGCAGATGGGCGAACGATCGATCCCGCGAGTGAAGAGATCTTGCTCACGCAGGCGCAGCCATACTCCAACCACAACGGAGGCACTTGCCTCTTCGGACCAGATGGGTACATGTATCTCTCGCTTGGTGATGGCGGAGCGGCAGATGACCCGCATGGAAATGGGCAGAATCCGAAGACCTTTCTCTCGAAGGTGCTGCGCATCGATGTGAATTTGAAGTCTGAAGGAAAGGCGTATGCGATTCCAAAGGACAATCCCTTTGTGTCTGACGCCAATGTTCTCCCGGAAATTTGGGCGACGGGTACGCGCAACATCTGGCGCATGCAATTCGATCGCAAGACTGGCGATCTCTGGGCGGGAGATGTCGGACAAAATCGCTACGAAGAGATCGACATCGTGAAGAAGGGCTGCAACTTTGGATGGAATGTCCGTGAAGGATTTCACGCGTTCGGTCGAGCGAAGCCGAGCGATGGTGACGCAGTGGTCTTCACGGAGCCGGTCATCGAGCACCCGCGACGCGAGGGCGTTTCGATAACCGGCGGATTTGTATGCCGAGACCCCAGGCTGCCCGCACTCGAAGGCGTGTACCTCTACGCTGACTTTGGATATGGTTCGATTTGGGGCGCCAAGCTTGTCGGCGAGAAGTGCACCAAGCCAGAGCTTCTTCTGAAGCATCCGACGACGCTCTTCACTAGTTTCGCCGAAATGAATGACGCGAGCCTGTTCGTCTTGGCGTTTGACGGTGGTCAGGAGAGACGCAATCCAGGCTCGATCTGGAAGATTCAAGTGCAACCTTGATCATGTGCATCCTTGACGATGCTTGAGTCCAAGCATCGATCAGGCCGACAATGACTCCATGGCAACGCCACTCCGATATCAAACCGCAGGCGAATCGCACGGGAATTCACTTGTTGCGCTCATCGATGGTCTGCCTGAGGGGCTTCGCATTGATCTCGAGTTCATCAATCATGAACTGCATCGTCGACAAGGTGGATACGGGCGCGGCGCTCGGCAGCGAATCGAGAGCGACACTGTAGAAGTCTTGGCCGGCACCCGCGCGGGTATCACGATCGGCTCGCCACTCTGTCTTCGCATTGTGAATCGGGATCATCGACTCGACGACGCGGCGAAAACGCCCGCGCTCTCGAGGCCACGACCTGGCCATGCGGATCTCGCCGGGAGCTTGAAGTATGGAACAACGGACTGTCGCGGAACTCTTGAGCGCGCGTCCGCGCGAGAGACGGCAGCGCGGGTGGCGGCTGGGGCGGTCGCGCGATTGTTTCTGCAAGCTTGGGGCGTCGAAACCTTCGGCTTCGTGCGCGGTGCTATGGATGTCGTGTCGAGCGTCTCGCCGTCCGTTTCCAATTGGACTGCGCTCAAGACCGCCCGCGACGCGAGCGAAGTCGCGTGCCCCGATCCAGAGGCGTCGCAACGGATCATTGACATCATTCACCGCGCGAAGACGGAACGGGACACCGTGGGTGGTTGGTGCGAGACGCATGTCTTTGGTTGTGTCCCTGGAGTCGGAACTTGTATGCACTGGGATGAGCGGCTCGATGCGAGATTGGCGTACGCCGTGATGGGCATCCAGGCATTCAAAGCGGTCGAGATCGGATTGGGTCGTGCGTGCGGCTCTCGATTTGGGAGCAAAGTGCATGATGCGATCGTCTACGACGCGCAAGCACGCGAGTCTTCGCACTTTGGGTTTGAGCGGACCTCCAACAATGCCGGCGGACTTGAAGGCGGAATGACTAACGGCATGCCGATTGTTGTCCAGGGAACGATGAAGCCCATCTCCACACTCCTACAGGGCATGCCCTCTGTCGACCTTATCACCCACGAAGCGGTGCAGAGTCAATATGAGCGCAGTGATGTGAGCGCTATCGCGGCGGCAAGTGTGGTGATGGAGCATGTCGTCGCCTTTGAAGTTGCCCGAGCATTCCTCTTGAAGTTTGGCGGAGACACGATGCGCGAAGTCGAAGGCGCGTACAGCCGATATCGCGCGTCGGTGTGACGCGACGCGGGCACTTGCCATCGTTGCGCGGTGGCGATAGCGTCGAGCGGTATGCAGACGAATTCCATGCACTGGCAGCGACCTTGTAGCGGCGAGAAGATTTCTACTGTCGTTCTTGAGAGCGCGCGGGAAGTGAGTATTCGTGTTGCGCAGGAGATCGCGACCCTCATTCGAGCGAAGCAAGCAGCGGGCGCGCGCTGCGTGCTCGGCCTCGCGACGGGTTCGACGCCGACTGCGGTGTACGACGAACTCGTTCGAATGCACCGAGAGGAAAAGCTCTCGTTTCGAAACGTCGTGACATTCAATCTCGACGAGTACTGGCCGATGCAGCCGCATGAATTGCAGAGCTATCACCGATTCATGCGGGAGCACTTGTTCGACCACATCGATATAGACCTCGCCAGCGTGCACATCCCGGACGGCACGGTGCCAGCCGATGATCTTCGCGCGTTCTGCGATCGATACGAGCAGATGATGCGCGATGCAGGCGGCATCGACTTGCAACTGCTCGGTGTTGGTCGGACCGGACACATTGGCTTCAACGAGCCAGGTTCGTCGAAATCGAGTCGGACGCGATTGATTGCGCTTGATGGAGTGACGAAGAAAGACGCCGCAAGCGACTTCTTTGGCGAGGAGCATGTGCCGCTGCGCGCGATCACGATGGGCGTCGGGAGCATTCTTGATGCGCGGCGCGTGGTCTTGATTGCATTCGGCGAGGGGAAAGCGCCAGTCATTGCGCGCGCGATCGAGGGACCGATCACCAATTCGGTCGCGGCGAGCTTCCTTCAAGAGCACCCGCATGCGCAGATCTTCCTTGATCGCGCAGCGGCGGCGGAGCTGCATCGGTGCAAGTGTCCATGGGAAGCTGGAACCGTCCACTGGAACGAGGCGATGATCCGTAAAGCGGTTGTTTGGCTCGCCGGCAAGTGTGAGAAGCCGATTTTGAAACTCACCGCCGAGGACTACAACGAGAATCACTTGCAGGACCTGCTTGCGAGTGCAGGCAAAGCGTACGACCTCAACATCCAAGTCTTCCGCATGATGCAGCGGACGATCACAGGTTGGCCGGGCGGAAAGCCAGAGGCGCGGAAGCAGTCGGGTGACATCGATCGCGTTGGCGACGACATTTTCCCGAAGCGTGTGTTGATCTTCTCGCCGCACCCTGATGACGATGTGATTTCGATGGGCGGCACGCTCATTCGACTCGTCGATCAGGGTCATGAAGTGCATGTCGCCTACCAGACGTCTGGCAACATCGCAGTCTTCGACGCGGAAGCGCTGCGATTTCTTGACTTCGCATCGGACTTTGCCGCGACCTTCGGGATGGACGGCGCTCGAGTCGAAAAGATGGAACACGAGATCGCGCGCGCGCTGCGCGCGAAGCGCCCTGGCGAAGTCGATGCTGCGGAAGTGCAGAAACTCAAGGGTCTCATTCGCCGAGGCGAGGCCAAGGCGGCAGGCATTTACTCAGGCGTGCTCGAAGAGCGATTGCACTTCTTAGATCTGCCGTTCTATGAAACCGGACGCGTGCGCAAGAAACCCCTTGGCGCGGAGGACATTCGCATCACCGTCGAGTTGCTTCGCGCGATTCGACCACATCAGGTGTATGCAGCGGGCGACTTGAGTGATCCGCACGGAACCCATCGCGTCTGCCTCTCTGCAATCTTCAAAGCGCTCAAAGAGTGTGCGCAAGACCCGTGGATTTCGGATTGCACGACATGGCTCTACCGAGGCGCATGGCAGGAGTGGGATATCGAGCAAATCGAAATGGCGGTGCCGCTTTCGCCCGAGGAAGTCGCACGCAAGCGAACGGCAATCTTCAAACATCAGTCACAGAAAGATCGCGCGCTCTTTCCGGGTGCGGACGCGCGAGAGTTCTGGGAGCGGGCCGAGCAGCGCAATGCGGGTACGGCAGCCGCGTACGACCGCTTGGGATTGCCTGAATATGAAGCGATCGAAGCTTTCGTGCGTTGGGACGGACGACCTCTCGACTGAGTTGAGGCGTCGGGCTTCGCAATCACTACGATGCGCGTATGCCACACACGCACGGAAACTCCTCGGCGAATGATGGACTCGCAGCGCTCCTCGCGGCGTTTGGGTGTGACACGGGAACGCTGCATGTCATGGGAAGCGACGGAGTGCTTCACTTGCGCGCTGCATGTGGGATTCCAGCGAGCATCCTTGACATCGTGCGAACCATTCCGGTTGGCAAGGGTATGGCTGGTCTTGCCGCACAGCGGAAGCGCCCCGTCTCGACTTGCAACCTTCAATCAGATTGCACCGGCGACATTCGACCAGGCGCGAAAGCAACTGGCGTTGGCGGAAGCGTCTGTGTTCCTCTGCTCTCAAGTGCTGGTGAAGTCTTGGGGACTCTCGGCGCCGGCAACCATGCCCCGCGCGAGTTCACGCAAGAGGAAGAGGCGCGCCTTATGACGGCGGGCTCGGCGCTGCTGCAACTTTGCGCGTGACTCGATAGAGCACATGGTCAACGCTTTCGCCGTCTGAGTAATTGAATCCGCGTTGTGTACCGATTTCCCGGAGTGCGCAGCCCGCCGAGTCGGCGGCAGCCAGTGTGGATGCGCGCGATGTGGATGGCACAAAGAGATATCCGCCATCGTTCGACTGCATCCAACTCACAAGCTCTTCGTCGTGCAACCGATCGAGCCGATTGCGCGTGGTGAAGATGAGGCTGTCCTCGACATAGCCCACTGCGCCTAGACGAGGGAACGCTGGGTCGCTTGGAATTAGATTTGCATCTCTCACCATCATGCCCACGAGCCTTGGGGTGTTCCAAATCCACTGAGTTTGGGGGAGCCAAACGCCAAGCAGCACCATTTCTGCAATGACGGTTGCGGGCACCGCAAGTTGCATGGCGCGGAGGAAGTTGTTTCGCCACGATGATCGCCACGCGGCGACGAGCAAAGCACCCGACAGCGCTGTCGCAATCGACGCGATGGCGAAATGCCCTGGCGAGGCTGCAGAAAGTTCAGGCCAAGTGACCGCGTGGAATGCAGTGAGACCAAAGGACTGCAACGCAAGAAAGAGCGCAGGACCAGCGAGAAGGAGGCAGAGTCCTACACAAAGCCACGCGCCAAATCCGAATCGATCGACGCCATTGATCTTCGAGGGGAGTGCGCGCACTCCACCAACGATCGCTCGCGCAGTGAAGAGAGCGATCGCTGGATAGATCGGCAGGATGTAATGCGGGAACTTGGTGACGATGAGTTCGAACACCAGCCAAGTTGGGACACACCACACAAAGAGCATGAGTTCGGCGTCGCGACCGCGCGTGCTGCAGATTCGTTCGCGCAATCGAGCGAAAATTCCAGCGCGTGACACTCGGGGCACCGCGAACGCGCGTGAAAAAAGTCGGCCGAAAGCGAGCGCAACGAGAAGTGAACCAGGGAAGAAAAACACGACGAGCGTGACGAGGTAGTAGCCGGGCGGAGCAGCATGTCCTTCAGCGCCTTCGCGTGCTCGCTGCAGGACTTCGCGATCGAATGCAGCGCGGAGAGTTTCCCAGCCAACTTCGCGTACCGCGAGCGCAAGCCATGGGGCGCCAAGTGCGAGGAGCACCAAGACTCCAGTGCCGATTCGAAGTCTCGTGATGAATCGGAAATCCCGCCGCGCGAACGCTGCGCCAAGCGCGGCTGTGCCTGCCACGAACGGCGTGATGGGTCCCTTCGCAAGAATGCCAAGAGCGATGAAGACCCACAGCCCGATGCATGGCAAGAGTGGGAGTCCGTGTTGCAGCGTGCCCCGCGCGCGATCTGTGCGATGTTGTTTCCACAGCGACCAGAGCAATGCCATCGCGACAGTCGTCGTGGCGAGAAGTAGTTCATCTGCGCGCGCCATATGGCAATCGATGACGACCACAGGGCAGACGATGATGAGGAGCCCTGCGAGCAGACCGACATTTCCGGCAAACATGGAACGACCGATCCAACAAGTCGCGAGCGCCGCGATGGTGGCAGCGAGCACACTTGTCAGTCGATACATCCAAATCGCATCCTGTCGAACATCGCCTTGCGTTGCGGTCGCGACGACTGCAGCTTGCGCCCAGTAGATCAACGGCGGCTTCTTGAGCCGAATCTCTTTGCCGACTTTGGGGATGATCCACCCACCAAGCGTTTCGCTCTCAAGCATCTGACGGGTCGCTTGCGCAAACCTCGGCTCGTCGCGGTCGGTGACGGGAATGTCGCGAATGCCCCAGAGCAAAGAACACGCGCCGACGAGACAGATCGCGATGGCGTTATTCCCGAATGTCGCGCGCTTCGATGGGAAGAAGAGAGTACGAAACAGCGCGAGCATTTCGAGCAGCGTACCTCGTGCCCACACGCCTGTTTAGCGAGTACTGGTCTGCGCCGTATTCGCGCTGCTCTTGACGAATGTGAAACTGTTGCCTTCGTAACCCACCGCGATCGTGTCGCCGTCGGTGAAGTCGCCTGCAAGCAATTTGCTCGCGAGCGCGTTCTCAATGCGTTGTTGGATGACGCGCTTCAACGGTCTAGCGCCAAACTGCGGGTCGTAGCCTTCCTCCGCGAGTGCGAGCGACGCGGCAGGCGCAACCTCAAGTTGGATGCCGCGCCCTTGCAATCGACGGCGCAGGTTCCCGAGTTGAATGTGGGCGATCGACGCGAGCTGCTCGCGCGTGAGTGCATGGAAGAGCACGACATCATCGATGCGATTGATGAGCTCCGGCCGCATCTGTTTCTTCAAGAGCTGCCGTACATGTGCCTCAATGATCGATTCGTCTTCGCCCTTCTCGCTCATCTCTAAGATCGCATGCGAGCCAATGTTGGAGGTCATCACGACAATCGTGTTCGTAAAGTCGACCGTCCGACCCTGCCCGTCAGTGAGGCGACCGTCATCGAGGAGTTGAAGCAAGATGTTGGCGACATCGGGATGCGATTTCTCCATCTCGTCGAACAGGACGACGCAATACGGACGCCGCCGTACCGCTTCGGTGAGCTGGCCTCCTTCATCGTGCCCGACATAGCCTGGCGGTGACCCGATCAGTCTCGCCACCGAGTGTTGCTCCATGTACTCACTGCCATCAATTCGCACGATCGCATCTTGGGTATCGAAGAGGAACTCGGCGAGTGTCTTGCACAGTTCGGTCTTGCCAACGCCGGTCGGACCAAGAAACAGGAAGGAACCGATGGGTCGGTGCGGCTCGCCGAGTCCAGCGCGATTCCGTCGAACCGCTTCGCTCACCGCAGCGCACGCTTCATCTTGGCCAACCACTCGCTTCTGCAGCGCGTGCTCCATCAGGAGCAACTTCTCTCGATCGCTCTGCATGAGCTTCGTGACGGGAATCCCCGTCCACTTGGCAACGACCTCGGCAATCTGCTCGCTATCGACCTCTTCCTTCACGAGTGCGTTGCCTGTTGCTTGCTGGCTCCGCAGCGCGGCTTCCGCGAGGTGGAGGCGCTGCTCCAACTCCCGAATCTCGCCGTACTGAATGCGCGACGCGGTCGCGAGATCCGCTCGGCGCTTCGCCTGTTCGAGTTCAGTTTGCTTGCGCTCAATCTCGTTGCGAATAGCCTTGATCGCGTCGAGTTCCTTCTTCTCCAATTCCCATTGCACGGTGAGCGCACGGTTCTGCTCGCCAAGGGACGCGAGCTCCGATTCCACACCAAGCAAGCGTTTCTTGGACTCGGAGTCCTTCTCGATCTTCAGCGCCTCGCGCTCAATCTCGAGTTGCATGACGCGCCGTCGAACCTCATCGAGTTCCACGGGCATCGAGTCATTCTCAATGCGCAGACGAGACGCCGCCTCATCAAGAAGGTCGATCGCCTTATCCGGAAGAAATCGTTCGGTGATGTAGCGATGCGAGAGGGTTGCGGCAGAAATGATTGCGCCGTCCTGAATTCGAATCCCGTGATGTGCTTCATAGCGCGCCTTCAAGCCGCGCAGGATGGCGATCG
>SXGU01184221.1_pt1 | contig 54465 bp, 48 predicted proteins | sample 3174531 | NCBI WGS metagenome assembly SXGU01 (sample SAMN11356863, study PRJNA531348) | freshwater metagenome | isolation source: freshwater sample F1-140 | place: China: Fuxian Lake, Yuxi | collected 2017-12-25 | reverse complement strand
GGGGTAGCCGCGTCACTGATGCATCCGCCCGCCGGCGCTGGTACACTGCTCCCCATGTCTTCGTCCGCACACTCCACCGTCGCGCAGCAACCGCTCGCCCCCGGCTGAAGGGTTCGCTGACGTGCGCGAACTCGAAACGGCGTTCATCGCATGTGCCTGCACACCGACTGGTGCGAGGGCGACGACGCGACGCGGTGGGCCGCACATCGCCCCGCGAACGCGTGACACCGCGCTATCCGATCTTGCGGTTCTCACCGCTTTTCGTTCCATTCGCGGTTCGCGTACTTCTCGGCTCGAATCGCCGGGATGCGTTCCAACTCGTCCGAAGTCCACTCACCGGGCGTGAGCGCCCAACCGGTGTCCGTGGCGAAGGCATTCGTCAGCAGTTCCGCCAGCACGTCCGGAGCGAACCCCGGCGTGCTTGCCGCGTCACAGATGCCCGCCAACGCCGGCACGAACTCACTGCGGCGCAGCAGGATGCTCCCGTGTTGGAGCAGCGCGCCGCGCATCTTCCGCTGCGCGCTGCCGGCTACCTTCGAGCCGCCAATGAGAAGATCACCGGGGGTTTGGTGGAGGAAGCATACCACGGGGCCGAGTTTCTGCTCCTCGCCGCAGATCACCGCGTGCGACTCCACGCCGTGCGCTACCAACACACGCTGCACGATGTGGTGCGCGCGGCAGATCCAGTGTTCTTGCGAAACCCACTCTTTGCCCGGTGGCAGCGCGAGGGCGTACGTCAATTCGTGGTGATGCACGATCGCCGCGCCGCCGGTGGAGCGACGGACCCACGGCAGCCGCGACAGGTACGCAGCCCGTGTGCGATCCTCTGCCGATTGGAAGTAGCCGAGTGACAATGTCGGCACGGTCCACGTGTAGAAGCGTAACGACGCCATCCCGCGTACCGCGGACTCCAGCATCGCCTCATCGGCGGACATGTTCGTAGAACCGTCGGCACTGGCGAACGGCAGCAAGCGGATGGTTTGGCTCATGCGGGTGTTTACAACCCTCCCGTGCGAAACGGGCGAATCCACGTACTCCGATCCTCCCGTTGCCGAGCACTAGGCGTTCGGTGAGTGAGACATTATCGACGTTCGCACGTCCTCAGCCAGATCGCCGGGATCGAGTCGAACCGATGCCCTGGAACTCGACCAACCACACGTATGCGTGAATAGCGGTCCTGCGGGCGCCCGGTCTTCTCTTCATCGGGCGGTACGCGATGCTCACGACGCGCGGGTGCGGCGCTCATCATTTCTCAGCTCTTCCAGCGGAGTTTCAGTTCCTTCGCGGCCTTCACCTCGTCCGGGCGGCTGACGACATGCGTGTGCGGCGCGATCTTCACCACTTCCGGGTCTTCAGCCTTGATCTTCAGGAGCGTGTCGGCGAACGCGTCGAGCGTTTCCTTGCTCTCGGTTTCGGTCGGCTCCATCATCAGCGCCTCCGCGACGACCATCGGGAAGTACACGGTGGGCGCGTGGAATCCGAAGTCGAGGAGGCGCTTACACACGTCCTTCGCGGTGATCTTGCGCTCGCGCACCAGCGACCGCGCGCTCGCGACGAACTCGTGCATACACGGCCCCGCGTGCGGCACATCAAAGCCTTCGACCACGCGCGCCCGCAAGTAGTTCGCGTTCAGAACGGCCTGCTCGCTCACTTCCTTCAAGCCGTCCGGCCCGAGCGTGCGGATGTAGCAGTACCCGCGGAACAGGATGCCGACGTTACCGAAGAAGCTCCGCACGCGCCCGATCGACTTCGGCATATCGAAGTTCAACTTATACTTCGCGCCGTCTTTGATAACGACCGGTGCGGGCAGGTACCCAGCGAGGAAGTCGCGAACCGCGATCGGGCCGGAGCCGGGGCCGCCGCCGCCGTGCGGCCCGGTGAAGGTTTTGTGGACGTTGTAGTGCTGCATGTCCGCGCCGAAGTCGCCCGGCCGCGTGATGCCGAGGATCGCGTTCATGTTCGCGCCGTCGAGATATACGAGCGCACCTTTACTATGTAACAAGTCCGTGATGGTTTTGATCTGCGTCTCAAACAGCCCCAGTGTGTTGGGATTGGTGATCATGAACACGGCGGTATCGTCGCCGAGTTTCGATTTGAGGTCTTCGAGATCAACGAGGCCGTTCGCACCGCTCTTGACGGTGATCGTATCGAACCCCGCAAGTGCCGCACTCGCGGGGTTCGTGCCGTGCGCGGAGTCCGGCACGAGCACCTTGCGGCGGTGCGTCTCGCCCTTGTCGCGAAAGTACGCCGCCGCGACGAACAGCGCGGCGAGTTCACCGTGTGCGCCGGCGGCCGGTTGCAGCGACACCGCCGGCAGCCCACTAATCTCCGCGAGATACTGCTGCATCTCGAAGAGAATCTCAAGCATCCCTTGCGTGGTGTCATCGTCCTGAAGCGGGTGGAGGTTGGCGTATTGCGGGAGCGCCGCGAGCCGCTCGTGCCGCTTGGGGTTGTACTTCATGGTACACGACCCCAACGGGTAGAAGTTGGTGTCGATGCTCATGTTCCGCGCCGACAGATTCGTATAATGCCGAATCAAATCGATCTCGCCGACCTCCGGCAGCGGCGGCGGCTTATCCGCGAGGTGTTCGCGCGGAATCAGTTTGTCGAGCGGTTGTGATGACGGCACATCACACGCGGGCAACCGATGGCACCGCCGCCCGGACTTGGACAACTCGAAGATCACTTCTGTAGATTGCGTGTTATTCATATTTGCCGTTTAGTTAAGAATCGTTAAGTGAGTTATCCATTTCCTGAATAAATGCGAGAAAATCAGAAGCGACATACGAGTAACAGTCTTCATCGAGAGCATCGGCCAAATCGTCGTCATCAACCTCATTCGCATACGGATTGTCGTAATTGTAGAGCGGGTATGTAATCCCGCGCCTTGCGACTTTCTCTCGAACTATCATCAATGCGTGGCAGTAGTAATCGTTTGCGTAGCCGTGCGTGAAAGCTATCGGGAAACGGTCATTCGGCAAGTCGAACTTACCATAAGGTCCACTCGCGTCAGCAAGGTGATCGACAACATACTTTATCGAATTACCGTGTTCGCCGTTAATGCTAACGAACTCTGCGATCACCACGCCATTGACTTCAACGTCGCCTGCGCAACATCCACCATTATAATTGAGCAAGAAGGCGATGTAGGCTGTGGGGAAGCCGCCGTACTCTTGACCGACACGTTCGACCTCGGCTCGGGTAAGCTGCGGGCCGCAACTATCTTCGTCGAAGGGTGTGTTACGCAAGCAAACGCCGAGAGGGGGCCGGCTCACGCGGTACACCCACACTGCATCCAGCGCAGCGCCGAGCGCGCGAAGAGCTTTCACCTTTTTGCCGGTGCGTGCGCACTCGTGTTCCGCGCGAAGGTACGGGCCGCGAGGGTCATCCCTCTCGTCGAGCCAATCGGCGTAGACCAACCGCGGCGTGTCGTCGCCGGGACTGTCCACGATCGCGCGAATGAAGGCTTCGTCCTCGTTCATGCTTGGCTCACGCGCTTGCCTTCAATGCCTCCACCAAGCCGTCGATCTCGGCTTTCGTGCGTTTCTCCGTGACCGCGACCGTGATGCAGTCCTTCAGTGCCGGATACCACCGGCCCAGCGGCAGCCCGGCGTGGAAGCCCTTCGCACGCAGCTTCGCCAGAAGTAGGTCGGCATCGCCGGGAACCTGGAGCGCGAATTCCTTCACGAACGGCGCTTTGAAGCGAAGAGAGACACCCGCGACCTTGCACAACTGCTCGGCGGCGTAGTGCGCCTTCCGCACGCACAACTCCGCGGTCTCCTTTAAGCCTTGCGGGCCGACCGCCGTGAGGTACACCGCGGCGCGGAGCGCGAGCAGTCCCTGGTTCGTGCAGATGTTGCTCGTCGCGTTCGCGCGGGCGATGTGCTGCTCGCGCGGCTGAAGCGTCAGCACCCACGCGCGCTTGCCGTTGCGGTCGGTGGTTTGGCCCACGAGCCGGCCCGGGATCTTGCGCAGGAAGCGCGAGTCGTCGTGGCACGCGAGGATGCCGAGGTACGGCCCGCCGTACTGGAGCGGCACGCCCAAGCCCTGACCTTCCGCGACCGCGATGTCGGCGCCGTAGTCGCCGGGGCGATTCAGCGCGCCGACGGAAACCGGGTCGAAGCTCGCGACGAACAGCGCGCCGACCTTGTGAGCCGCGTCGCCGATCGCTTGCATCTCTTCAAGGTGGCCGAAGAAGTTCGGCGATTGCGCGATCACGCACGCGGTCGCGTCGCTCACCGCGGTCTTCACGTCATCGGGGTTCAGCACGCCGTTCGGCGTGGGAAGTGTTCGCACCTTGCAGTTCAGGTTCGCGGCGTAGGTCTCGAGCGTCTGCCGGTACTCCGGGTGAACGCTCTCCGCGATCAGCACCTCTTGCCGCTTCGTGATGCCCAGCGTCATAAGCGCCGCTTCGGTCACGCTCGAACCGCCTTCGTAGAGGCTCGCGTTCGCGACCCCCATCCCAGTGAGTTCGCACATCAACGACTGGTACTCGAAGACCGCTTGCAGCGTGCCTTGCGACGCTTCCGCCTGGTAGGGCGTGTACGCGGTGTAGAACTCGCTGCGCCCCGCGATGGCATCCACCACACTCGGAATGAAGTGATCGTATGCGCCGCCGCCGAGGAAGCACACCGCCTCGCTCGCGGACTGATTCTTCGCGAGCAACTGCGAGAGATGCGCTTGCAACTCCATCTCGGACATCGCCGGTGGGATGTCGAGCGTGCGCCCGAGCCGCAGCGCGGCCGGGATGTTCGCGAACAGGTCTTCGACGGACGCGACCCCGATCGCGGCCAGCATCGCCTTCTGGTCTTCCGGCGTATTGAGGACGTAAGACAAGTGTCTCCTCCGGGTGGTACGACTGATGACACGCGCGATCGGTCGTGGCGTCGGCGACCCACTGGGTCGCGGGCGAAACTAAGACGTGAGCACATGCCCGCGCCTTAGTGTCCTTCGGACGCGAGTTGCTGATCGTACTGCTCGGCGGTGAGCAGGTGGTCGAGCGTCGCGCTGGGCGCGAGCTTGATCTTCACCATCCACCCGGCACCGAACGCGTCGTCGTTCACCGGCTTCGGGTCGCCCTTGCGCTTGCCTTCGTCCACCAGTGGCTCGTTCCGCTCGATCACGGTGCCGCTAACCGGGGAGTACAGGTCCGACGTGGACTTGTACGATTCGATGATGCCGAACTTGTCGCCGGCCTTTAGCGCCGCGCCGACCGCGGGTAGTTCAAGATAGGTCGGTTCGGTGAGTTGTTCGATGGCGAACGCAGTGACGCCAACGGTGACGACATCGCTGTCTTGTTTAGCCCACTCGTGCGTGGTCGCGTACCGCAGGTTCGACGGGTTGGACATGGGAGGCTCCTTGTAGGGTGGGCAGTACCCACCGAGTTGAATCGCGTGGTGGGCACTGCCCACCCTACTTCTTTCGCTTGTAGAACGGGAGCGGCACGACCGTCGCGGGGAGATTGGTGCCGCGCACGTCCACGTCCAGCGCGCTTCCGACCGATGCGAATTGCGGGTTTACATACCCCATCGCCAGCGACTTGTCGAGCCACGGGCACAGGCTGCCGCTCGTCACGGTGCCGCAGTTCGTGCCGTCCGCGTCGGTGATCGGACAGCCTTCGCGCGCGGCGCGCTTGCCTTCGATCTCCAGCCCCACGCGAACCGGCCTCGTCGTGTCGGCGGTTGCCTTCTGAATCGCGTCGCGGCCGATGAAGTCGCCCTTGTCGAGCTTCACCGCCCACGCAAGACCGGCGTGAATCGGGTCGATCGTTTCGTTCAGTTCGTGCCCATAAAGCGGCATCGCGGCTTCGAGCCGGAGCGTGTCGCGCGAACCCAACCCACAAGGCACCGCGCCCTTCGCGATGAACTCTTCCCACAGCGTCACGCCGAGCGCGTTCGGCACGATGACCTCGAAACCGTCCTCGCCGGTGTACCCAGTGCGGCTGACCACGCACGGCTTGTCCTTGTACCGCGAAGGGATCGCGTAGTAATACTTGAGTGCGCTCACGTCGTCCGCGAACATCCCCGCGACCAACGCCACCGACTTCGGCCCTTGCACCGCGATCATCGTCGTGTCGAGCGTCTGATCCTGAATCTCGACCGCCATTCCGGTGCGCTGCGTTTCCAGCCACGCCAAAATCTTGGACCGGTTGCCCGCATTGATGACGGCCGCAAACTCGTACGGCCAGCGGTATACGAGGATGTCGTCGAGAATGCCGCCGTCCTCCTTGCACACGAGACCGTAGCGAACTTGCCCGTCCTTCATTGTGGCGACAGAGTTGGTGAACACCTTCTCCAGAAGCGCGAGCGCATCCGTTCCTCTGAAGCTGACGCGGGCCATGTGCGAGATATCGAACAGCCCAGCAGTCGAGCGCACCGCCTTGTGTTCCGGGCCGATGCCGGTGTACTGGACCGGCATCTCCCACCCACCAAACGGTACCATCCGGGCCTTGTGATCGACGTGCCACTGGTACAGCGGGGTGCGGAGGTTCGACATGGGCACACCCTGATTGAACGACCGCGGGGCGGCCCCGACGTGGAACCGCCCCTGCCGGGAATATCGTAGCCCGTTGCGAACCGAAATCTAGCCGAACCCCGCAACGACTACGACCGCCTCACGGTAGCCCGACTCCATGAGCCACCAGGCGCGCACGTCTGCGTTCTCGCCGCGAAGCCCGACGATCAGGTGTATGACGCTTTCGCCGTAGGTGTTGCCTTCGATATCGCGCCGGCTCGGAACCGGTGCCGAGGTCGGGTGCGAATGGTAGATCGCCAGCAGTTCCAGGCCGTGTTCGCGCATGTATCGGAACGCGAGGAACATCCCACTCGGTTCCGTGAGGTAATCCGACTCGCTCCGCAACTCGTTCGCAATCGCGAATCGCGTTGTCACGATTCCGACGCCGTTCGCGATAGTCCCCAGAAGCAACCCGCAGCACTCGATGGGTGAGTCTTCGCGCGCATGCCGGAGGACTTCTTCGAGGAGCACACCGTGAATAGTGAGACGGGTGAATGGCGGCATGAGGTCGCGCGAGTGTGCAACGCGGGTCTAGTTCCGTAATCCTATTCATCGCAAACCACCGAGGACCACCATGACCACCGTTGCCGACCTGAAGGGCCAGACCGTTGCGTTCGCCGCGAGCGGCGGCCTCGACTCTTGCACCGTTACCAAATGGCTCACCGAAAACGGCGTGACCGTCGTCTGCTTCACCGCCGACATCGCGCAGCCCGACGAATCCAACTTCGACGAAATCGAAACGCGAATGCGCGCCTGCGGCGCCGCGGATTACGTCGCGATCCCACTCCATGACATGATCGCGGAGAGCGGCATCGAGGTGATTCAGTTCCAGGCGCGCTACGAAGGCGCCTACTGGAACACCACCGGCATCGGTCGGCACGTCATCGTCGCGGGGATGATTCCCGAAATGCGGAAACGCGGCGCGACCGTGCTCAGCCACGGCGCGACTGGGCGCGGCAACGATCAGGTGCGGTTCCAGTTGTGTACCAACATGCTCGCGCCGGAGTTCACGGTGTACGCACCGTGGCGCGACCGCGCGTTCCTCGGAAAGTTCCCCGGCCGCTCCGAGATGATCGACTACTGCAACGGCCACAAGTTGCCCATCAAGGCGAGCAAGAACGCGCCCTATTCGACCGACGCGAACCTGCTCGGACTCACGCACGAAGCCGGAAAGCTCGAACACCTCACAACCGAACCGTGGTTCGTCACGCCCGGCATGGGCGTGCTGCCGAAGAACGCGCCCGACGCTCCCGAAAGCGTGAGCGTGCGGTTCGAGAAGGGCCGCCCGGTCGCGATCAACGGCAAGAAGACCACCGCGTTTGAAGCAATCCAAACCGCGAACGCGCTCGGCGGCAAGCACGCGGTCGGCATTGCGACGCACCTGGTCGAGAACCGCTTCGTGGGCATCAAGAGCCGCGGCGTGTACGAAGCGCCCGGCATGGAGTTGCTCGGCAGTGCGTACGCGTTCCTGCTGCAACTTGTTTTGGACCGCCGCGGGCGAGAACTGTTCGACCAACTCTCGCTGTTCGTCGCGAAGCAAATCTACCAGGGCTACGGCTTCGACCTCGCCACACACATGGCGCGATCCGCGCTGGCGCCAATCAGCCAACTCGCGACCGGCACGATCAAGTTGAAGCTCTACAAGGGCCGTTGCGAGTTCGAGTCTGCGGAACAGGTGCCGCACCAGATGTACTCCGAAGCGAACGCGAGCATGGAAGCGATCGGCACGTTCGACCACGCGGACAGCGAAGGGTTCCTGAGCGTGTTGCAAGTGAGCGCCCGCGCGCTCGCCGCGAACGGCCACATCACCGCCCCAGCGTGGGCCAAGGGCTGAGGCGAACGGCCGGTGTCAGCCGGCCTGGAAGACGCACACGCGACGCGCAGTGTGGCGTCTCCAACCGCCACGACGCGTCGCTCTCACCGGCCAGCTTACACCGGCCGTTCGCAATGTGGCACCTCCTCCAATCTCATTCTGTCGTGTGTGTGGAACCCACGGGCACCACACGCGTTGCCCCGGTGCCGCTGGCGATTCTGTCTGGGTCGTTCAACCCGTTGCACCACGGGCACACCAGGCTCGCCGCGGTTGCGGCCGCGCGCCTCGGCGTCGAAGTTCACTTCGAGTTGTCCATCGCGAACGCGGACAAGCCGGAGTTGCCACTCGACGAAGTGGAGCGGCGACTAACGCAGTTTTTAGGCCTCGCACCGGTGTGGGTCACGCGGGCCGCGACATTCGAGGCGAAAGCGGATCTGTTCCCCGGTGCCGCGTTCGTGCTGGGCTGGGACACCGCCATGCGCGTGATCGACCCCAAGTACTACGGCACCGAAGCCGCACGCGACACGGCGCTGCGGACGTTGCTCGAGCGCGGATGCCGGCTCGTTGTCGGCGGGCGCATCGATGCCGCCGGCGCGTTCCGCACCTGGGACGCACGCGCGGTCGCGGCAGAGTTCGCGGAGTTGTTCGTACCGTTGATGGAAGCCGACTTCCGGGCCGACGTATCGAGCACCGAGTTGCGCCGAAACTGAGGACGGCCGCCCTTCCGGGGCGGCCGTTAGCGTTGGTCAATTCTAATCACTTGGGGCCGGGCGGCAGCAGACCGGGGGGAAGTTCACCTTCGCGGCGTGGGGGTAGGTCTTTCAGACCCTGCTTCATCTGATACCAACCGAACTTGACGAACCCGGCCTGCCGTTTCTCCTCAGAAGTGAACGCATACTGCCCGAACGCGGCCGGGGTGGGGTTGAAGTTCTGGAGCGGTTGGGTCTCGAACCCGTAGTCCTTCATGTTCTGCCCCGCCTGGGTGATCAGGAACGCGAGAGCCACGTCCCGCATCGTAACCGAGTGCATCTCCGCGACGCCGCCGTTTGGATTCCGCTGGAACCAAACCTGCGTGACCATCGCGTCACTGCCCATCGAAACGATCTTGTCCGGGTTCTCACCCTTCTTGAATACGTCCGGGTAGTCGCCGACTCGGACCTCGTTTTTGACGATCGCCCGGAGAAACGCGGCCTCTTCCTTGCCGCGTTGTTGAACGATGAAGTTGAGCGCCTGGCCTTTGGCGTAACCCTGGACGCCGTCAAGCATCACGATGCGGCGGAGCAGCGGGCCGGTTTCGGGGAACTGCCGGAGGTTGCCGTTGCCGAGTTGGTAGACGAGTTGGGCCAGGTCCATCGGGTCGGTGCGGCTCCCAAGCCACTTGCCGACGATAGCCTTGTACGCGTCGGCGTGGGCACCGCTACCGTTGATGGCCTGCTGGGAAACGCCCTGTTGGAACAGCAATACGCCGCTCACCTGCTGCCACTGGATGGTGGTCCGCGGGATGAACTCGTGGGGAATCTCGGATTCGGCGAAGAGCACCGCGGCGATGTCCGGCAGGGTTGCCGGCTTGGGTGGTGTCGGTGACCGGCCGCCGGGGAAGTTGTTCCGATACTGCATGTCACTCCACAGAGTGTTGCGGCGGTCGGAAGTCGCGCGGCCCCCCTCGACGTTGCCCCGGTCCATCGCGGCGAACATGTCCAAGTTGTACGGCGACTTGAGAATCTCGACGTACAGTTCACGGGCCTTGGGGGTCGCGCCGAGGGACTTGCGGAACGTCTTCAGGCCGGGCAGATCGTGGTCGAATTTGGCGTCCTTGTCTTCAAGGAACGTCTCGATGCGGGCCTTCAGGTCGTCCGCCTCGGCTCGGGGCAGAAGGCGAACACTCCGGTTGCGAATCTCGGGGTCTGTTTCGGTGGTCGCACCTTCGACGAGCGCCTGCTTCGCGGCACGGCCCATCTTGGCGAGTTCGGCTTGTGCCTCTTCGCGCTCGCGGTAGCCCTCGCTGCCCATGCGCTTGACCAGTTCTCGCGCTTTGGACATCTCTTCGGGCGTCACGGCAAGGCTCTTCGGGTCCGGTGAGGCGCCGAACGCCGGGAACGCCGCAAACGCCCCGCACACCAACAGCATCGCCCGAAGCCGGCTCATGTGTGTCCCTCAGCGCACCTGATGATTCTGCGCGTGTCCCGCACTTCCTAAAGAATGACGCACAACACATGCGGCGCCAACCACAATTCGGCGCGGCACCATGCGGGCCCGTTACAATTTACGACGCGGCAAACGGCCACCGCGATTACTTCTCCGCGGAAGATTTCAGACTCTCTTTCATCCGGGACCAGCCGTATTTCATGAACGCGGCCGCCCGCTTTTCGTCGGAAATCCGCGCGTACGAGTAGGAGAAGCCGATTCCGGGGTTCTTTGGGAACGCGTCGAAACCGTAGTCCTCCGGGTTCTGACCCGTCATCACGAGTACGGCGGCGAGCACCGCGTCGCGTACTTCGATCGACTGGCGAACCTGCATGCCGTTGACCACTCTGATCGTGGTGGTCAGTACGGTGGCGTCGGCGAACACCTTCTCGATGGCAGGTAGTTGATCGGTCATCTTCAATCGCACGATTGTGGTGAGCGCCAGTCCCTTGTAAGAACCCGGCGCGCCGGCCGAGGTGAGCAACCGAATCGCCATCCGGCCCGCGACGTCGTTGTTCTGCGCGTTGTTCGCGAGGTTCATCGCCGAGTACATCTCGTAGGCATCGGTGCGGGTATCGACCCACGCCATCAGAATCGCCTTGAGCGCCTGCGATTTCCCGTCGGTGCCGTTGGTCGCCTGGATCACGCCCGAGGTGGTCAGCACGTTTGCAAACAAGCCGTTCCGGGCAGCGCCGCCCTTGTACGGCACTTGCGAATCTACGAACAGAATCAACGCGACTTCCATTGCTGTGACGGTCCTCGCAGGGGCGCCAGCGCGGTTGAGCCGCGCGTAGTACAGATCCTGCTTCAAAGCCGCGATCGTCGGGCCCAGGTCGCTCGTCCCCGAACCGAGTGCGCTGAGCAACTTGCGTCCGCCGGTGGCGTTGAGGAACTCGACGAACAGTTCACGTGCGGCCTTTTCGGTCGCGACATCGGGGCGAGCAGTCCACGTCCAGCCGAATATGTTGAAGTCGCCACGAACCGTGGCCCTGAGCCGGTTCCAGCCGGGGAGGTCGTGTTGATACTTGCCGTCGATGTCAGCCAGGAAGGAGTCGAGTCTGGCCTTGGTTTCGAGCGCAATCGCCCGCTTCAACAGCGGCTGCGACCGCGAACGAATTTCGGGGTCGGGGTCGGTGTTCGCGCCATCGAGTAGTGCGGCGCGAGCGGCGCGGCCCATCGCGGCCAGATCGCGTTCCGCCTCCTCACGTTCCGTGAACGTCTCGCTCCCGAGTTTGTGAACGAGTTCGCGAGCCTTCGACAGCTCCTCTTGCGGGATCGTCAAAGACTTGGGATCGGGCGAGGGCGGGGCGGCCGTCGCGGGCACAGCGGAACCGACGAGTAGGGCGAGAGCGAAACCGGCACGAAGCATGGGTGTCCCTCGGCGGCGTCTTTGGAAAAGGCGGAGCGGTGGGGGCCGGCCGGGAAATAGCACGCGCTGTGTGGTATACGAGCGCCCCGGCAGACTCGATATTGTACCGGACGAAGGGCCGCCTGTCGACCAGCCGCCAATTTTTGCGATTCGTGACACCTTTCGCCCCTGCGGGGCGAACGCTAAACTCCTGTCCCCTGTTCTCTACTCGAGGTTGCAGTTCCATGCCAGACGCCGACTCCCTCGCGCAAAGTGAAATCGCGCTGCGCAACCTCGCCATGACCTACCCACAAGCAACGGAAGAGTTCCCCTGGGGTCACCGGGCGATCAAGGTGAAGGCGAAAATCTTCCTCAGTTTGGCGATGAACGACGGCGCGTTATCGGCCACGATGAAACTCCCGGAATCGGGCCGGTACGCGCTCACGCAACGGTACGCGCAGCCGACCGGCTACGGTCTGGGCAAGAGCAGCTGGGTGAGTTGCACGTTCCGCCCCGGCGACGAGTTGCCGATGGACCTTTTGGAAGAGTGGATCGACGAGAGTTACCGCACAATCGCCCCGAAGAAGCTGGTTCTCGCGCTGAACGCGCGGCTCGGCGGCGTGGAACCACCGCTAGCGCCTCCGCCCGCGAAGCCGACCAGGCCTCGCAAAAAGAAGTAAACTCCGGCGCGTACAATTCAGCATCCCCCCTCGCACTCGCAGGAGCCAGATCATGGCATTCGATCCAGCCAAGTTGGCCGAAGACACCGAAGCGTTCTGCCAGGAAGTGCGCCCGGCCGAGGAGTTGGCCTACGTAGAGCGGAAGTTCAACGATCAGGTGGTTCCGCTCGCGAAGAAATACAACCTGCTCGGCATGAACGTTCACACCGCGTACGGGGGTCGCGGCGCCGACGCGGTGAGCTACTTCAAGGCACTCACGCGCATCGGACGCGAAGGCACCACCGTCCGCACATTCTTCTCGGGTCATCTCAGCATCGGCGCGTACCCGATCCAGACCTGGGGCAGCGAGCAACTCAAGCGGAAGTACCTGCCTGCGGCCTCGCGTGGCGACAAGGTACTTGCGTTCGGCCTCACCGAACCGGACGCGGGCAGCAACCCGCGCGAAATGACCACCACCTTCGAGAAGAAAGGCGACGCCTACATCCTCAACGGCGTGAAGTACCTCATCTCGAATGGCGGCATCGCGCACGCGGTCATCGCATTTGGTTACCCGGCCGATGCGGTTGGCACCGGGCGCATCTCGGCGTTCGTCGTGGACACCGATGCGAAGGGCTTCGAGGCCGAGAGCTTCGCCGCGAACGCTAAGATGGGAATGCCCACGTCCAACACCGCGATGTTCGAGATGCACGATGTGATCGTGCCCGCGGAGAACCTACTCGGCACCGAGGGCGACGGGTTCCGCGTCGCGTTGGGCACGCTCGTGAGCGGGCGATTGAGCGTCGCAGCGGGGTGTTTGGGTGTGATCGAGGATTGTCTCGCGGAAGTGATCGAGTACGCGAAGATGCGGAAGCAGCACGGGAAGGAAATCGCGCGGCACCAACTCGTTCAGGATCACATCGCGCACATCGAAATGGACCGCGTCGCGAGCGAGTCAATGGTGCTTCGTGCGTCCGAGATGAAGGACCGCTCTGCCGCGGCACCGGGCGACAAAGACTTGGCGCGTCAGGCGGATCTGCTCGCGGCACAGGCGAAGTTCTTCGCGACAAACGCGGCATGGGACGCAGCCGACCGAGCCGTGCAGGTGTTCGGCGGTCGCGGGTGGAGCACGCTCTACCGCCCCGGTCGGCACCTCACCGACGTTCGCGTGTGCCGCATCTACGAGGGCACCGACGAAATCCTGAAGCTGAAGATCGCCGCTGCGGTGCTGGGGAAAGAGTGGGAAGCGTTTAAGTAGTGTTTGGTCCGCGCCTCAACCGCGAGTTGCGATTATTCAAACCAACCACTAAATACCAAGCACGGCCTTGCCCATGACCTGCGACATGATCCACCTGTTCGCGTCGCTGAGCATGTCGGGATGAATGCGGTGCGAGGCGGCGTAACGTGTTACGCGAACGGTCGCCCCGGCGCGAGTCAGCGCCGTCGCGGCGCGACGAGCATCGGCCACGGACACCACCGGGTTCGCGGTGCCGTGGCCGATCAACACACGCAGGTTGTTCTCGGGTACGCGGCCCTTCGGCAACCGGCCGTTGAGCGCGACGACTCCCGCGACACGGTCGCCCATCGCAAGACCGAGCCGGTAAGCGGCCCCGACCCCTTCACCGACGCCGACCAGGAACACGCGTTCGGCGTGAACACTGAACTGAGCCATCACATACGCGATCGCTGCTTTCGTGCCACGATCCGGGGTTCCATCGGCCCAGCCGAACACCGGTCGACCATCGGCGCGCAAACCGAGATCGACAGACCCACGGAGACACAGCACGATATAGTTTCGTCGGCTGAGCCGGGGCACAAGCCGAGCCGCGTGTTCCTCACACTCACCCGCGCCGTGGAATAGCACGACGAGTGGGTACGCGTATTTCGGCTGGAAATCGGTCGGCACGTACACACGAACCGGCCGGTTCGGCGCACCGGGCAGCACGGCTGCGCGGAACCCTTCGGTCGGATGGGCGATGGCGCGGGTGGTTTTTGTGGCCGGCATGGTCAACCCGATGATCCGGTTAGGAACCCCAACGAACGCGAGTTCGAGGAGCTTCGATCGCGAAGCAGCCCGAATTTCGCGGGACTGCACCAATTCGCGACAACTCTACGTTGGGTGTGGAACACATTCAAGAAACCCTCTCTGCCAAGTTGAGTCAAAATCGCGCGTTTCCCACGTTTCCCGCGCGATTACTCCGTCTACGCCATATGCAGTGGAATAGAGAATCTGGGTCGGGTCAACAGGCAGGTCAATGTGAGAAAGAAATTCCGGCCCGAATGATCCCACTCTGCATGGCGCATCCGCGCCAGACCCATTCCCCGGCGTATCCGCGCAGCGCGTCATAAACGGCTCTGGAAAAAAGAAGGGTGAAGGATGAAGAGCAGTCAGAACCCCACCGGTCACCGTCCTCTGGCTTGACTCAGACTTCATCACTCATCCCGTCACCAGTAGCCCCTTCTCTTCCAGGTACGCCAACACGAGCGCGACGCCCTGCTCGGTGGTTTGGGAAGTCGCGTCGAAGGTGAGTTCCGGCTTCACCGGCGGTTCGTAAGGATCATCGACGCCCGTGAAGCCGATCCCCTTCCCAGCCGCCAGCGCGGTGCGGGCTTGCGTGTACAGTCCCTTCGGGTCACGCTGCTCACACGTCTCGCGAGGGGTGTTCACGTACACCTCGATGAACAGAATCGGGCCTGTCTTGTTCTGCTCGTGTGCGCTGCGGGCCGCTTCGCGGTCCTTGCGGTACGGGCTGATGAAGCTGGTCAGTGCGAACAACCCGGCGTCCGCAAACAGCTTCGCGACCTCCCCAATGCGCCGGACGTTCTCCTCGCGGTCGGCCGCGGTGAACCCCAGTCCGAATCGCTGCGACTGTTCTTCGCTGTACCCGCGTGTTTCGGCCAGGATTTGGGGGCTGGCGTTCAGACCGAGCCGCACGTTGTCGCCGTCGAGTACGTACGCCGCGTGCCCGCGCTGGATGAGCACCTGTTCGAGCGCCATCGCCAGGGTGGACTTCCCCGACCCGGACAGACCCGTGAACCAGAGCGTCGCCCCGGATTGTTTCAGAACCTTCGCTCGCTCCTCGCGGGTCACTGTTCCGGCGTGGAAGACGATGTTCGGCATAGTGTGCAGGGTTCAGGGTTCAGTTGTTGGCGGTCGCAGTCCACCGCATCCGGTTCACAGTACGGAGTGGGCGAACGGCCGTCAGTCCACGTGTTCAACTTGGAACTGCTGGGACTTGGAACTTTCTCATGGCCCCGCGACGCGGAATTCGGCCGGCTGACTCTTCACGGTGCGGCGACCAGCGGAATCGTTGAGTTGAACGGTGACCGTGTACACGCCCGGTGCGGGCGGCGCGGCGAAGATGTACAGCACGTGGAAGTCGTGTAGTGGTGACCGGGTGACGAGCCGTTTCTCGAACTTCACAACCGGCACGCGGCGGTGGTCGTCCGGGTCGATCTGCGCGACTACCTTGTCGTTCGCGTCGCGAATCTCGACTGCGGCCTGGACGTGCGTGAGGAACCCGTCGCCAGTCGGTTGATTGCCGAGATTCCGCAGTTCGAGATACAGTTGCACACGTTCGTTGGGCCGATACGGGTTGGCCTCCGGTCGCGCCACAAACCTGCCGAACCCTGCCACGTCGCTACAGAACGCGACCTTCTCGATCTTCAGCGCGGCCCGCGATTCGAGCCTCACCATTGTGCCGCGAAGTTGCTCCACGAGTGCGGCCGTGGTCGCGGGATCGTTCGTCAGGTCCGCGGTCACGCCGCGTGCAAGGATTGGCAACACGGCAAGCACCAAATCCTGGTTGTTCTTGTCCATCCTGCGAATGATCTCGATGGCCTGCTCCGGACGCCCCTCGGTGTAGGCTCGGACAGCAGCGAGCAGCAGCGACTCCGGCGGCACGGTGATCGGCGGAAGCACCGGGAACGGCCCCGGTTCGCCGCTGGAGGGGCGCACCGGATTTACAGGCGAGGCGGCGGGGTTCTGCTTTGGCGTTTTGGTGTTATGGTTCGAGGTCGTCTGCGAGCCGGATGTCTTTTGCAGTACCGTGCCGGGCGACTTCGGCAGCACGCCGAAGTCGGTCCCCCGTAAGGGTTGGTTGACCTCGGCCTTCGTCTTCGCCTCAAGTTCCGCTCGCTGTTCCGGCACGGGGATGGGTTTAGGCCCGACCTCCGCGCGGACGCTGAGGCACGCGGGGAGCGTAAACGCGAACAACGATACGAGTGCGAGTAGCGGCCGGCGACCGGGCATCCGTGACCCTCGAATCAGACCCGCGGGCTAACGCGGGTTGGCTCTCATAACGACAGGTGCGAGCCGCGCCAAGAGAAAGCGGTTCGCGAGATCGCCGCAAAAGTGCAACCACGCGGTTGTTTCCGCTCTCGTGTCCGCACACAATACCCACTCCCTCTCACTTCCCACACCCGCACCAACTGGAGCCGTCCCATGTCGCCGCGTATCCCGTTCGCCCGCGTACTCCTGACCGCCGCGCTCGGCGGGCTGTGCTTTCTTCTCCTGAAATCAGACGCGCGAACAGCGGAAGTAGCGCCGCCGCCGCGCGCGGCCCCGTCCGAGATGGACCGCGTGCTCATCGCGGAGATCAAGGCTCGGTCCGAGATCATGAAGAACCTGCAGTACCTCTCTGACGTGATCGGCCCCCGGCTCACCGGCTCCGCGGGTCTGGAGAAGGCGAACAAGTGGACCGCGGAGAAGATGAAGGCCTACGGCCTGGAGAACGTGCGCCTGGAACCCTGGGAGATCCCGGTCGGCTGGGAACGCGGCAAGGCGAACATGAAACTCCTGGAACCGGGCAACGGTCGCGTCTTGACGGTTGCCTCCCGTGCCTGGGCACCGGGCACGAAGGGCAAAGTGACCGGTGACGTGATCGTCATCAAAGCCAACAACAAGGCCGACTTGCAAGCGTACAAGGGGAAATTGAAGAACGCGGTGATCCTCATTTCGTCCCCGGCAAACGTGAAACCGGTTCAGGATCCGCCCGGTACCGCCCCCGCGAAGAAGGAGCCGCCAAAGGACGATCCCAAGAAAATCGAGCAAACAACCAACCCGCCCGAAGACGTTGCCGTCGGCTCGTGGCTGCGTGAGGAGCGTCAGCCTCGCTTCGGATTCACAACGGAAATCCTCGCGTTCGCCCGCGAAGAAGGCACGGCCTGCGTCCTGAGCGACTCGGCCAAACCGCATGGTCTGGTCGTCACCGGCGGCAGTTGGGGTCGCGGCGATCGGGTCACGGCCCAGGAAGGGATGGCACAGTTGTTCCTGGCACATGAACACTACGCGCTGCTCTACCGGCTCGCGACAACCGAGAAGACCCCGCCGCGAGTAGAGGTGGAAGTCGAGAACAAGTTCGTGCCGGGACCGATCACCGTTTACAACACTGTCGGCGAGGTTCGCGGCAGCGAGAAACCCGACGAGATCGTAGTTGTCGGCGCCCACCTCGACTCGTGGGATCTGGCCAGCGGCACCACCGACAACGGCACCGGCAGTTGTATCGTGCTCGAGACGGCCCGTGTGGTGGCGGCGATGGCCAAGCAGGGCAACGGCCCCAAGCGAACGATCCGATTCTGCCTCTTCACGGGAGAGGAACAGGGGTTGGTGGGTTCCGCGAAGTACGTCGAGAAGTACAAAGCCGACATGCCAAAACACTCCGTCGCGCTGGTCCACGACACCGGGACGGGCAAGGTGGTTGGCTTCGGCTTACAGGGCCGCAAGTACCTGATGCCGTTGCTGGAACCGCAACTCGCCACGCTTGTCCCCCTCGATGGGTGGAAGGGGCTTGACGTGGGTTTCCTGAGCGGCACGGACCACCAGTCGTTCGAGCGATTCGGCGTTCCCGGGTTCGCATGTCGCCAAGACATGGAAGGATACCGTCTTACACACCACACGCAATCAGACACGTTCGACAAGGCGAAGGAGCCGAACCTGATTCAGGGCGCGCAGGTGATGGCCGTGACCGCGGTTCGGATCGCGAATCTCCCAGACCTGCTCCCGCGGAAATGAGTGTGAGGTTGAGTACAAACTAACCGCAGAGGCACAGAGACACAGAGAAAACAGAAGAAGAGTACTTCAAACCACTCTCTTCTTTTCTTCTCTGTGTCTCTTGTGCCTCTGTGGTTAGTCCTCTTCGTGCGGAACATTGCCCATGCCTACAGTTGCCGAGTTCGCCGCTTACTTGGAGCGGTTCGCCCCGTGCACCACCGCTGCGGATTGGGACAACGTCGGGCTGTTGCTCGGTGACCCCGCCGCGAACGTCGAGCGCGTGCTGACGTGCCTCACGCTCACGCCGGACGTAGCTGAAGAAGCAATTCGTGAGGGCGCGAATCTCATCGTCTCGCACCACCCAGTGCTATTCCGCGGTGCGAAGAAACTCACCACGACCACATCCGATGGACAGGTCGCACTTCCGCTGTTGCGAGCGGGGGTCGCGGTGTACTCACCACACACCGCGTTCGACAACTGCGCCGGTGGGATCAACGACGGGCTGTGCCAGAAACTCGGCATGGTAAACGCGGTTCCACTGCGCCCGCGTGAGGCGCGGCGACAATGCAAACTCGTCGTGTTCGTACCGGACGCGGATTTGAAGAAGGTATCCGACGCGCTGTTCGCGGCCGGCGCCGGCGTGGTCGGGCAGTATCGCGAGTGCAGTTTCCGGTTGCCCGGCACCGGCACGTTTTTCGGCACCGATTCGACCAACCCCGTCGTCGGGCAGATGGGCCGGCGCGAGGAAGTCCCCGAGTGGCGCCTTGAAGTCGTGGTCCCGGAGTCGCTGGTTTCGGGCGCGGTTGCGGCTTTGCGAAACGCCCACAGCTACGAAGAACCAGCGTTCGACGTTTACCCGCTCAAGCCGAACCCCAGCGGCGGCGAAGGGCGTATCGGCGCACTGGAACAACCCACGACTCTGGGCGAACTGGCAAGCCACGCGAAGACCTCGCTGAAAGCAAACGCGGTGCAAGTGGTTGGTGATCTGAACTGCCCAGTGCGAACGGTGGCGGTCGCGTGCGGCGCGGCTAGCGAGTTCCTCACCGACGCGATCAAACGCAAGGCCGATGTGTTCCTCACCGGCGAAGTACGGTTCCACGACGCGCTCACCGCGCGCGGCGCGAACGTCGCGCTGATTCTCCCGGGCCACTACGCGACCGAACGCCCCGCCGTCGAAGACCTCGCCGCGAAGCTTGTTACCGACTGGCCCGGCGTCACCGCGTGGGCCTGCCGCGTTGAACGCGACCCGCTCTCCGCAATCTGAGCGCCGACCCTGTTGACTTCCGCGGCACGCGACGTTATCCCCCCCCACGACCACGCAAGGAAGCAGTGGGAGGAAGCCAGAATGAGTTTGCGGCGATTGTTGATCGCGGTGACGATGGTGTGCGGGTTGTGCGTGTGGGGGTTCGCTCGCTCCGGTGACGAGCCAGCGTCCGCGCACGGTGCCAAACCGATCGCCAGCGTTACCCGAGATGACGGAACCCACGACGAGGCGGCCGCTCGCTTCCGCGCCAACCAGTGTCGCCATTGGCGGCAGGTCGCGATCGGCCCGAGCAGCACTCACTGACCACGCGCACTTCCCGGCGGTTGGTATCATGACGCGGGGTAACTCCGCGTCACGAGTCGGTTCCGCACATGGCCCTCATCCACATTGATCCGGTCCCGCCGCGGTGTTCGCCCGGCGTCGTGCTGTCGTTCGTCTGCACCGGCGGGAAACTCGACAGCAAGCACATCGGGAAGATCGCGTTCGTCGGTCGCGGCGCTACGGTCGAAGTGCCGGACGCGAAAGCCGCTGCGCTCGTGAAGGCGCTCGACGGCGCCACGCTTCAAGACAAGCCGGTGCGTGTCCGCTTCGCGGGCAAAGGTGACTTCACCAACGCGGACCACCTCGGCAATCTCTCCAACCTCCTCGACCTCGAAGCCAAAGCCGAGCAAGAAGAAGCGCGTCGCCGCGCCCAAGCGGAAGAAGGTTCCGCCGTTGGCGACGGCAGCACGCTCACCCGACTCGTCCTTCGCGATTCGGAGTTCGGCCTCGGCGGGCGCTTGCTCCTCACCTTTGGGCGCAAGACGCTGAACGAACCGCTACCGCCTTCGCGTCTCGGCCCAGGTTCGCCGGTCGTGCTGAACCAGACGAACGTGAACCGCCGGGTGCCGTCGTACCGGGGCGTGATCTACGACCGCGACTCGGCCACAATCGGCGTCGCAATCGACCCGCCGGACGACGAACTCCCCGATGAAGCGGTGTGGCGTCTCGATCTTTCCCCCGATGAAGTATCACGCGTACGCCAGCAGGACGCGTTGCGCCGTGCCGCGAGCGCGAGCGGCGACCGACTCGCGGAGCTACGCGAAGTGCTGTTGGGGAGGGCGTCTTTGCCCTCTCCCCTTGCGGGAGAGGGTGCCGGCGCTTCGCCGGCGGGTGAGGGGGAAAGCGCTACGGCGCGTGCAGCTTCCCCCCTTACCCGTCTCGAAGACTCGCCAGCCTCTCCCGCAAGGGGAGAGGGCAAAGACAAAAACACCCTCAACGAACCCCAGCTTGCCGCAGTTGAGTTCGCGCTCGCAGCAATTGACTTTGCGATCATCCACGGTCCGCCGGGCACGGGCAAAACTACCACCGTCGTCGAGTTCATCCGCCAGGCGGTCGCGAAGGGCGATACGGTGCTTGCATGCGCACCGAGCAACCACGCGGTCGATAATCTCCTTGAGAAACTCCTCGCGGCTGGCGAACTCCCGGTGCGACTCGGCCACCCGGCCCGCATCATGCCGGAACTCCGTGCGCGTGCGGTGGACATCCTCGCGGAGAAACACCCCGATGCGAGGCAAGCACGCAGAGTCGCACGCGACGCGTTCGCACTGTTCCGCCAGGCCGACAAGTGGACGCGAGACAAGCCGCAGCCCGGCGAGAAGGCCGCGCTCCGACGCGAAGCACGTGACATGCTTTCGGAAGTGCGCAAACTCCAGGCGCTCGCCATTGAGCGAGTGCTGGACGAAACCAAAATCATCTGCGCCACGCTCACGGGACTCGATAGCCAACTGCTCGGCCAGCGCCGGTTCGATGTGGTCGTGATCGACGAAGCGTGCCAGTCCACCGAACCGACGAACTGGGTGCCGCTGCTTCGCGCGAACAAGCTCATCCTCGCGGGCGACCACTGCCAGCTTCCGCCCACGATCATCTCGCCCGAAGCGGCCGAACGCGGGCTTTCGATCAGCCTCATGGAACGGCTTGTCTCGCGGTTCGGAACGGACATGTCGCGTCTGCTCACCGTGCAGCACCGGATGAACAGCGCGATCATGGGGTTCTCGAATGCGGAGTTCTACGACCGAAACCTGATCGCGCACGAGAGCGTCGAGAACCATCGGCTGTGCGACCTGCCCGGTGTCATCGCGGAACCGCTCACCGAAACGCCGGTGCAGTTCATCGACACGGCGGGGGCGAGCTACGACGAAGAACTCGAAGAAGACACCGGCAGTCGGCGGAACCTGCAAGAAGCGACGCTAGCGGTGAAGAAGGTTCGCGCGCTGCTCGCGGCGGGTGTGGCGGCTTCCCAAATCGGGGTCATCACGCCGTACCGCGCGCAGGTGCGGTTGCTCCGCGAACGCCTCGCCAACGTTGACGGCTTGGAGATCGACAGCGTGGACGGCTTCCAGGGTCGAGAGAAGGAAGCGATCGTCGTTTCGTTCGTGCGGTCCAACAACGAAGGCGAAATCGGCTTCCTCGCGGACACGCGGCGCACAAACGTGGCACTCACGCGCGCCAGGCGCAAACTACTCGTGATCGGCGACAGCGCGACGCTCGCGAACGACCGGTTCTACCAGCGGATGCTCACGTACTTTGAAGAGATCGGCGCAACGAGCAGCGTCTGGGAAGAGATCGATTGACGGATCGCGCGCTGCCCGATCGCGCTGTCCCTCAGACACTTCGCGCACGGGCGGCTCCAGACGTGAATCGGGCTCTCCTTCACGGCGAACGTGCGACCCTGGAAAAGTATCGCGGTCGGCGTAGCGGTGAAACGGGCCGCGATTGCTCACGCCACGGCGTACGGTGCACACACGGCGCGTTGCGTTCCGGCCCGAAGCGCGGCCCGGTTTACGAACGCATCGGCTTCCGGTACGTGTGGCAACACCGGACCTACGCGGCACCGAGCAAAACGTTAACTTTGCCCACACTACGTACCGCGGTACAATCACCTCGTGGTCCACTCCGTTTTGATCATCGACGATGAGGAACCGATCGCATGGGCGCTCCGGCGAACATTCGAGCGCGAGAAGTACCGCGTCGAAGTGGCCGCGAACGCCGAGGACGGTCTCGCGAAGGCGAAGAAGAACCCGCCGGATCTCGTCTTTCTCGACGTGCGGTTGCCCGGCATGGATGGGCTCACCGCGCTCGGCGAACTCAAGAAGACGGCGCCGGGCGCGGCGGTCGTGGTCATCACTGCACACGGGAACCTGAACACCGCGGTGAAGGCTGTCGAAGGCGGCGCGTTCGACTACCTCGCGAAGCCCTTTGATTTGGCCCAGGCGATTGACGCCGCCAAGCGTGCGCTCGCTCAGCACGGCGAACCCGGAGCGTCAGCGACCGGGTCAAATTCGCTCGCTGAAGAAGACAATAGCCCCGACGCGATCATCGGGCGCAGCCCCGCGATGCAGACCGTGTTCAAGCGCATCGCACTCGTCGCGCCGACGGTGGCGTGTGTCCTCATCACCGGCGAGAGTGGCACCGGCAAGGAACTCGTCGCCCGCGCGGTACACGCGAACAGCCCGCGGCGCGGCAAGCCGCTGCTCGCGGCGCACGTCGCGGCGTACAACCCGAACCTCGTCGAAAGCGAACTATTCGGTCATGTGAAGGGCGCGTTCACAGGAGCGGAGAAGGCGCGCGACGGGCTGCTCAAACTCGCCGACGGCGGCACCGTGTTCCTCGACGAACTCGCGGACATCCCGCTGCCGGTGCAGGCGAAGTTGCTCCGCGTACTGGAGCGTCAGGAAGTGCAACCGGTCGGTGGAAGTGAATCGCAAACCGTCGACGTGCGAATCGTCTCCGCGACGCACGCGGACCTTTCCGCTGCCGTGCGTGAGGGGAGGTTCCGGAACGACCTGTTCTTCCGCTTGAACGTGTACCCCATTCATTTGCCGCCGCTGCGCGATCGCGTGGACGACATCCCGCTGCTCGCCGAACACTTCTTGCGCAAGTTCGGATTGCCGAACGCGGCCGGTGCTATGCCCGCCGATACGCTCGCCTTTCTGAAAGCACGCCCGTGGCCGGGCAACGTGCGCGAACTCCGCAACGCGATCGAACACGCCGCGATCGAATCGCGCGGCGCCGCACTGCGGCCGGAACACTTCCCCGAACCGAGTACCGCGACCGGACCGGCCTCGACCTTGGAACGCCTGCGGTCACTGGTCGCGGAGTGGGTGCGCGAACAGGTGCAGGTTCTCGAAGGGCGCGAACCGGCCGACCTTCACCTGAAGGTGATCGAAGCCGTCGAACCGGCGGTACTGGACGAAGTGTTGCGGCAGGTGGACGGCAACCGGCTCGTCGCGGCCCGCTGGCTCGGCCTCGCGCGCGCCACCGTGCGCAAGTTGATACGGAAATACCACCCCGAGAGCGCGGAGGCGGACGGAGATGACTGAGCGCGGTGCGCGTATTGTGGCGGATAAAATGGCACCTTGGAAGGCATGCCTCCAAGGCCCAACGGACAAATCACCCTGACGAATACATCCACAGGAGTTTCCACATGGTTCGTTCACTGCTCGTCACCGCACTCGCGGTTGTCGTGCTCGTTCCGTTCGCCCCCGCTGAAGAACCGAAGAAGGAACCGGCCAAACTCACCGTCAATATCTTTGCGTCAAACGCTGACGCGAAACTCGCGAAGGAAATGCCGGAGAACGGCGTGATCGCCTCCGCGAAAGCGTGGGATAAGCTCGCGAAGGCGTGGGGCATCAAAGAACCGGTGAAGGTGAACTTCGACAAGGAAATCCTCATCGTCGCCACCACCGTCGGGAGCAGGTTGAACCTCAGTACGAAGCTCGACGAGAAGGGCGACCTGAAGATACTGGGGTTGGCGACAAGCGACTTCGGCGAGGGTTTCCGCTACGTGATCAAGTCCGTGAACAAGGACGGCGTGAAGACCGTCAACGGCAAGGCGCTGCCGAAGGAATGAAGGCTAGCGAACCCCGCCCTTGTGGACGGGGTGCGCCATCATCCCCAACAGCTTGTGCGCGCACGCTTCCGCGAAGGCTGGGTCGTTAATGTGCCGATCGAGTTCGACCAGTTCCACGTAAGGCGCGATCCAGTTCCGCAGGCTCTGGAAGAGCGCCGCGTCCGCGTCCGGCCACCAGAACGGCTTACCCTCGGCATCGATCGCGGAGACGCCCTTCAGCGGCACCATCACGCATGTCGGTCCGCTCGCGGCGCTCGTCTTCTCCGCAACGCCCTTTCCTAATCGGTCCAGCTCTTCAGGCGTGGTGCGCATCAGCGTCACGGTCGGATTGTGCTGGTAGAAGAGCCGGTGCTTGTACCCGTCGGGCACAGTGTCGCGCGGGCCGAAGTTCACCATGTCCAGCGCGCCAAGCGAAACGACCTGCGGCACGCCCGCGATGGCCGCCGCGGTGAGGCGATCCGGTCCGGCCGAGAGAATCCCGCCCGCGAGTTCGTCCGCGAGTTCGGTCGTGGTGATGTCAAGCACGCCTGCAACCAGACCGTCACGGATCAAGCCCTCCATCGTGCGCCCGCCGGTGCCGGTCGCGTGGAACACCAGCACCTCGTAACCCGCCGCTTCGAGAATCTTCCGCGCGGCTTCTACGCACGGGGTCGTCACTCCGAACATGGTCGCGGCGATCACCGGTTTGTCGGACACGCTCGCCTCCGGCTCGCAGCCAACCGAAAACATCCCGATCATAGCACCAGCCGCGTTATCCAGCACCACACGGCTGATGCGGTTCAGCCCGGCGATGTCCACGACGGAGTACATCATCATCACGTCGCGCGTGCCGACGTAGTGCTGAACTTGCCCGCTCGCGAGCGTGCTGACCATCAGCTTCGGCACGCCGACGGGAAGCGCCCGCATCGCGGCGGTGCCGATCGTCGTGCCGGCCGAACCGCCGAGACTCAGCACGCCGGAGAGCTTCCCCTGTTTGTGAAGTTCCGCTGCGAGTTTGGCGATCCCGGCCGCGGCGAGTTCGACCGCCTTCCCGCGATCACCGGCGGCGCGCACCTGTTCGTGGTTCGCCCCGGCCGCGGAGAACACGGCGTCGCGCGCGATGTCGGGCGCAAACGCGGGCGGCCCCAACACGCCCGTATCCGCGACGAGCACGGTAACACCGGCCGCGAGCAGCCGGTCGCGCACGTACGCGAACTCGGTCCCCTTGGTGTCCAGCGTGCCGACGAGCAGAACGGACATGGAACGCCCTCCGATGATTCCGGGTCTGACAGATTATGGCACGATCGCGTGATATGTTACTGGGTAACGAACATTCGAGGGCAGGCTCATGCACCCAGTGTTGAGGCGCATCCTGTTGCACGGCGGGTTAACCGCGGGCGTCCTCGCACTTGTCGGGGTGCTGTTCGCTGAACTCGCTGGCTTGTGGTTGACCGGGAACGCGACCCGCAGCACCAGCCCGAACGACCCCGTGGCCGAATCACTCCGCGTCCGCGTCCCGCTCACGATGGCGTTCTGGGGCTTTGTGTTCGTGTTGGTGTGCGAACTGGTCATCTGGCGTGTGCGCGGGGGCCGACCCGCTCTGAACACGACACCGCCACCGGACGACACCGAGAAATTGCTCAACGAGTTGCTCGCACAAGCCGAAGCGAAGATGGCTACGGAAACCGAGAGCCCGAGGACGGAGAACAGAGAACAGCGGTCAGAAGACCAAGAACAGAAGACAGAAGGCGGTGGACACAAGCCGGCAGCGGATCATAGGTCAGACGCGGGAGACACCGCTTCCGATTCGTCAGTCCTCTGACCTCTGACCTCTGGTTCTCATGCAATCCCGTTCTGATATTCTCGCCCGGCTCCGCGGTCTCGTCGCGGCTGGTATTCCGATCGTCGGCGGCGGAGACGGCACCGGTCACTCGGACAAGTGCGCCGAGATGGGCGGCATCGACCTCATCATCATCTACAACTCGGGCCGGTTCCGCATGGCGGGCCGCGGGTCGCTCGCTGGGCTTCTGCCCTACGGCGACGCGAACCAAATTGTGATGGACATGGCACGCGAAGTTCTGCCCGTGGTGGAGCGCACGCCGGTCCTCGCGGGCGTGTGCGGCACCGACCCGTTCCGCGTCATGAAGCGGTTCCTTCTTGATGTGCGCGACGCCGGGTTCAGCGGCGTACAGAACTTCCCCACGGTCGGCCTCTTCGATGGTAACCTGCGCGTCGGGCTGGAAGAAACCGGCATGGGCTACTCGCTCGAAGTGGACATGATCGCGGCGGCTCGCGATCTCGATCTGCTCACGTGTCCCTATGTGTTCACACTGGAGGAAGCGACCGCGATGGCGAAGGCCGGCGCGGACATCCTGATTCCGCACATGGGCTTAACCACGAAGGGCGCGATCGGCGCGAAGACCGCGATCACGCTCGAAGACGCAACGAGGCGTGTTCAGGAACTCGCGACCGCCGCGAAGGCAGTGAACCCCGACATCCTGGTGCTATGTCACGGTGGCCCGATCTCCGAACCGGCCGACGTGCGTTACGTCCTCGACCACACGACAGGCATCGTCGGGTTCTTCGGCGCGTCGAGCATCGAGCGCCTGCCAACGGAAATCGCGATCACCGGTTGCGTGAAGCAATTCAAGTCGTTGAAGCTCGGATGAGCCAAGTTTAGCCGAGACCCGTAGTCCGCGGATGGGATCGCGCGACGGCGGGCGACGTTACACGCGAGTCGCACGCCGCATTCCGAGTTGTTTCACATTCCCCGCACGATAAGATTGTCTCACGACTTCCGTGGCCGCACGTAGCGTTCCCACCAACACGCTCCGGCTCCGCGTTAGCTCCTTGACCCTCCCTGCCCCAAGCCCGAGGGCTTCCAGATGAAAACGCTGTACGGTCGGCTCGCGGTTTTGGCGGCGTTCGCGCTCGTGTGCGTCGCGGTCCTCGTTCCCGCGGCGCCGGCCGCGTCGCAACCGCCAATGGTTCTGGCCGCGCCTGACGCCGAGGAGCGCGCGGCGCCGCCGTCGGTGTTCGCCGGCACAGCGATCGGGGTCGTTCTCGAGGCGAACGAAAACGAGGTGCCGAAAAACGGCGTGGAGATGATGAAGGTACTCGCGACGCTCGGCGAGTTCGCGCAACTCCCAGTCACGTTCTCGGCGGTCGATCTCCAGTCCGGGCTGGCGAAGCCGCGAGTCATCATCACTCAGCGGCCGAGTACGCTCGCACCGAGGCCGGTCGTAAACCCCAACCCATTGTTCCCGAACTTCCTCGGATTGCCCGACTTCGATGGATCTGGCCCGGTGCAGACTGCGATCAGCACGAACGCGTTGACCAAGCCCAACCTCGAAGGGCGCCTGTTCCTTGCGGCCAACCTGGAGAAGATCAACGGGGAACTGAAGGTGAAGACGTTCGAGTTCATCTCGTGGAACAGCAAGAAGCAGAAGTTCGACTTCGGCTTCATCGAGTGCGACGAGAAGGAGCCGCAGATCCGCGTTGTGGACGGCGTTAAGTGCTTCAGTTGCCACAAGAACCGGGGGCCGATTTTGGGTCAGGGGCCGTGGTCGAACACCACGCACAACGACGTGATGCGGGAAACGGTCGCGACCTCGTCGTTCCGCGTGAACGTCCAATCACTCGATCTCCCGGACTCGCTCGGCCAACCGCGGCGTCTGGACACCGGGTTCGATCGCAATGTCGTCCCGGTGCGTCAGTTCACCTCCGACGGCGTGTCGCTGTTCGTACCGCAAGGCCCGGCAGTCGATGCGAGCGTGCGCGGGGGGGCCGAAATCGCCCGCGACAGGCAAATCTACCGCCAGATGCTTCGCACGGGCGACGGCCGCCGCGCGTTCGCAGTGCTGCTCGGCGCGATCGCCGCACCCGGTGACCTGCGCCAGGCGAACGACAGCGCGAAGGTACTTCTCAACCGCGAGTTCTCCACGAACTACTCGCTCTTCGCGGAGCGGATGCAGGCGATCAACAAGGTTAGTTCGAGCACGCTGGTGGACTACAACCCGTCCGGCTCGCAGGGTTCGCTCCAGAACATCGTGACCGCGACCGGCGGTGCCGGTTGGGGCAGTGGCCCGACGCTCAGTTCCGAGTTGCGCATCGTGTGGAGCGGCAACCCAAAACAGATTTCGGACTACGACGCGAAGCGCTCCGACGGCAACCACTCGCTGCCAAGCAACCGGCAGCCGAGCAACCCGAAGGCGTTTGTGCCGGGCGACACGCGGTTGCCCCCGACGCCTGCTGCGGCGGTGAACGCGATGGCCCTCGCGCGCCTGATCGGACTCACTGAAGGCGACCGCGCGTTCCTCGCAACGAAACTCGCCGACGCCGCCGACCGGATCGGCAAGAAAGCAACGCCCGCGACCGTCGCCAAGGAAGTGTTCGCTGACCAGCCGTTCAGGGAGTTGCTGATCGCGGGCGAGGTTCCTGATCGCGAAGACTTCAAGGACCGGTTCGTGAAGGCGCTCAACGCGGTGCTGAAGGCGAAGGGCGCGAACGAGATGTTGATCGCTCGACGCGAGTACGCGAGCGGCCCGAACGTCGCGCCAATCCCCGGCAAAGAAGAAGCGGAACCGGTTTTGGTCGCGACGACCGCGTGCCTCCGCTGTCACGACGTGCGCGGGGTTGGCAAGGTCACGTTGAGCCCGATCCCGATGCTCGCGTTCGACCCGTTCGACAAGACGAGCCGCGAAGCGTGGGCAAAAGCAACCCCCGCGAAGACCCGCGTCCAGGTGCTTGCGCGTATGATGAAGCGGCTCGTCGAGGACCGCGACATGCCGCCGGAAGACTCCGCCGAGTATGATGCGTTCCGCGCGAAGAACCCGACCGCGTTCGACGCCGTGAAGGTGTGGGTTGAAGCCGAGTTGCAGCGGGCTAAATGAGCGTGCGCGTGAGTTGAAGACGAAGGCAGTGAAGAGAAGACCAGAGCCGTTTGGCCCTGGGTTTCTTCTTCACTGCCTTCGTCTTCAACTCACACGCACACGCACACCCACACTATTTCACGGCACCGGTTGCTGGTCACTGGCCTGCCGTACGCCGTTGGGATCGGCGGTCCGCGGGGTATCGAGTTCTGCCAGGAAGTCGCGGGCCGGGGCGTAGTTCGGGTCGGCCTTCACAGCGAGTTGCAACTGCTGCTTGCTCGCATCGACGTGACCCATGTGGTCGAGCAACCCCGCGAGGTTGTGCCGGGCTTGCGCCTCCGGCATGATCTGGCACAGCATCGCGAGCGCCTCATCCCGCTTCCCGGCGCGGGCCAGGCAGAACCCGAACGTCTTCTTCACGTTCCGGTTTTCCGGGTCGATCTTGAGTGTGGACTCGCACCACGCACACGCCCCAGTCCAGTCCTTCCAGCGGGCGTGAACCATCGCGATCTCGTGCGCCGCGCTCGCGTCGTTCGGGTACATCGCCAGGTACTTCTTGTAAGCCTCAACCGCCTTTTCCTTCTCGCCGATCTTCGCGTAGAACCGGGCGATGCCGAGCAGCGCGCTCTTGTTCTTCGGCTCCTGCTTCAATGCCTTCTGGTAACCCTCGCGGGCCAGATCGAGCATCGCCTCCTTGCTCCCCGGCACGGTCTTCTCGTCGAACGCCGCGTCAAGCCGCACATCCGAGATGGCGACGATCGCGTCGGCGGACGCGGGCTTGTTGGAAACCGGGGGAGTCATCTCGGTGGGAACCGTGGCCGGCGTGGTCGACCCGCCCCGCGTGGATTTGGCATTCGCCAGTGGCCCGGACGCAGGGACCGTGTTCGGAATCTGGCCGAACGGCGATGGTTGCTGTACGTTGCGGTTGCACCCGACCGCGCCCGCGAGCACGCAACCGAATGCAAACCACTTCAGACAACGAGCGCCGTCCATGGCGTACCTCGGATAAGGAACCGCAACCAGACTTTAGGCGAACTCGGCAATAAAGCTCGCCGACGCTTCCGCCATCAGGTCGCGCGTTAGATGCACGGGTTGCCGTCTGTATCGGCAAATCGACTGGACCGTTTCCAGCAAATCGCGACAGTCGGACGCACGTGGCGTCCGCCCACGAGTGTAGTATCGCTCGTACAGGTAATCGACCGCGCTCGCGTCGACGTTCATTCCGAGCCGCTTACAGTTCGACGCGAAGATCTTCTCGTACACGTCCCGCTGCGGGGCATTGATCCCGACTTTGTGCCGAATGCGGCGCAAGAACGCATCGTCGACCAGCGCCTTCGGGTCGAGGTTCGTGCTGAAGATGATGAGTTGCTCGAACGGCACCTGGAACTTCTTACCGCTCGACACGGTAAGGAAGTCGTGCCGGTCTTCGAGCGGTAGAATCCACCGGTTCAACAAGTCCTTGGGGCTGACCAACTGGCGACCGAAGTCGTCGATCAGGAACACGCCGCCATTCGCCTTGAAGTGGATCGGCGCCTGGTAGAACTTCGCCTCGGCATTGTAGCGCAGGTCGAGCATCTGGAGATTCAGTTCGCCACCGGTCACGATCACCGGGCGCCGGATGCGCACCCACCGCTGATCGATTGCACCAGTCGAGAGGAGTTTGCGAACGGTTGCGTCGGGGTCGTCGCCGTACTCGGTCTCGATGTCATCGATCGCGTGCAAAGACGGATCGAACACCGTAATAATGTTGTTGTCCGCGACGAACGCATACGGGATGGAAATCGAACCGCCCGCAGTGTTCATGAAGTCGCCGATGGCGCGGGCGATCGCGGTCTTGCCGTTGCCGGGGGGACCAAAAATGAACACGCTTCGCCCGCTGATGATCGCGGGGCCGATCGCAGTGAACATGTCCTCTTGTAACACGAGGTGGCCAAAGGCTGCTTTCAGCGACTCCGGGAAGCATTGTAACCCGGTCACGGTCTGCCGATAACACTGTTCGACGTAGTCTTCGAGCGGCACGGGTGCTGGACCGACGTACGCGCACTTCTCCATCGCGGCCTTCGCGCGTTCGCGACCCATTTCCGTGAGGCTGAACCGGTAACTCACCTCGCCGACGAGGTCGCCCCCGTCCACCTGGATGAGTTTCTCGTCCTTGAGGAACCTGAGCGGTTCGCGAATGATCTTGAATGGCAGACACAGGTACTGGCCGAGGTCGCGCCCGAGCATCACACCTCGCGTGTAGATCGTACGGAGCAGCATGTCGCAGATGAACCCGAGCGTCAGCCCGGATTCCTTGAGCGACTCTGGGGACAGCGGTGCCTCCGGCGCCGGGTTGACTTCCCAGTCCGCAATCGCGTGCTGGCTCAGGCTCATGTCTTCCTCGTGTTTGGTGTTTCGTATTTGGTGTTTGGTGTTGACCGTTCCGCCGGTCACGATGAAGTGCCGTGCGGGAACAAAACACGCGATACCAAACACTACTTCCGCCACTTCCCGCGGGTGATGACGAACAGGCACACAACTCCGAAGGCCAGTGTGCCCATCACGACGCCGTTCTGCTGCTGGAACACGCGAACCCAGTGGTCATAAAAGTCGGTCCAGTATCCCGCGATCAGTGGAGTTTCGGCCGCGCTCGCGCGGGCGGCGGTGCACAGCATTGCGCAACCGGCGAGTGCGAGCAGCGAGATTGTGCGGATCATCATGGTGCGAGTTCCGGCAACGAGTGGGCGAGATGAACCTAGGACACGAAATCGGGGTCGGGTGCCGACAAGCGGCTCCCGACCCCGACGCGATTGTTTGGTCGTGCCGCGATTACCGTGGGGCCGCGCCGGAGCCGCCGGAGCCGCCGGAGCCGCCCGTTGACGGGGCGGTCGAACTCGCACCGCCACCGGTCACGTTTCCTGTGGAGCCCGATGCCGAGCTGCGGTACGCGCTGCCCGCGAACTCAGAGCTAATGCCGGGCGTCTCTGGGTTGTGAACGTAGACCTCGTAGCTGACCGGGGCGTAGGTCGGCACGGTCGCCAGGTACTTCTGGATGGCTGCGGCCCGCTTCACGTCCAGTTCGGACCGCAGTTCAAGAATCTTGGCCGCGTTCGCGTCAGTTACGGGAATGTCCCTGGTCGCGGCCTGGATGTAGAGTTTCGGGTCCGGGGCCGGGCGAGTCCGGGCGATCGAGTCCAACTTCTCCCTGCCAGCCGACGTGAGTTTGTCGGTGCCGGTCTCGAAATAGTAAGTGAAGATCGTCTGGTTCAGCACGTGCCCGTTGTGGACCTGCTGCGCGAAGGGCGCGAGCGTGGCCTGCCGGGCGGCGTGGTTGTACCGCTCTGGGTAGCACGGGTCGTGGTACGTTCGGGCGTGATCCCCGACCGACTGGTGGCCGTTGGCCGCGTTCCCGGTACCCACGCACCCAACGGAACACAGCCCACTTGTCAGAATCGCAGCCGCCGTGGCAGCGCGAATAAACCTGGTCATAGCACTCTCCTCCTTGAGAACCGAACTCGGGGCATCCTGCCCAAAGTCGGAGTAAATCAACCACCCTTTAACAGGGTCTTCTGGATCTGGATGGCAGCGGGGCCGACCAGAACCACGAAGATCGCCGGAAAGATGAACAACACCAGCGGGAAGATCAGTTGCACCGCTGTCTTCGCCGCCTTCTCCTCGGCAAGTTGACGCCGCCGAGTCCGCATCGAATCAGACTGCACACGGAGCGCCTGGGCGATACTCGACCCGAAGCGGTCCGCCTGGATCAGAATCGCTGCCAGACTGCGGACGTCGTCTACACCAGTCCGCACGCCCAGGTCGTGGAGTACCTCTCGACGCGGGCGACCCATCTGGAGTTGTAGGTTCGCCAGCGAGAACTCTTCACAGATGGTCTTCGCATGCCCCTTCATCTCGTCGGTCACCTTCCTCAGCGCCGCGTCCAGGCCGAGACCCGATTCGACACACACCACCAAAAGGTCGAGTGAGTCCGGCAGCGTGAGGAAAATCTCCTTCTGCCGACTGGTCCGCAGATGCCACAGGGCGAACTGCGGGAGGTAGAACCCAAGACCGCCAAGTCCCACTGTCCATTCAATCGACTTCACAGTGAAGCCATCTTTGAGCAAGAAAAAGAAAAGTGCCGGAAGAAGGAACGCGACCAGGCAAACTACGCGGATGCCCTGGTACACGCCGGCCGCGTTCTCGCTCCGGAACCCGGCATTGGCCAGTTGGATACGGATCGAGTTCTTCTCCAGATCTGTGGACGGCTCCATCACCCCACCGAGGTTGCTCACAGCGTCCTTCAAACCCTTGAACCGGCTGCGGCCCTCGGCCTGCGACATCTCGATCTCGACCAGGGACTTAGGCCGGCCAATCCTTTCCAGGCGATCTTCTGCCCGGCTGTTGCGACGGGAAATCATCGACAGCACCCAGAACGTGCCCGCCACCATGGCGACGAACACGAACACTGGGGTCAACTCGTCGGCGGACAAGAACGCGAACAGTTCCACGACAATCTCCCTGGTGCAGTGTTTAGTGGTTAGCCGATGGCCCCAATGTGGCGATCGCGTTCAGTCACCGCTGACCGAACGCCAAACACTAAACTTTGATGTCCACGATCTTCTTGATGGCGAACGAGCCGAGTAGCATGAGGACGATGGCACCGATTGACATCTTCACACCCATCGGATCCTTCCAGAGCAATTGCACGTAGTCGGGCTTCATCCACAGCATCATGATGAACAGGCCGATCGGCAGGGCGATGAGGACCACACCTGACAGCCGGCCTTCGGCGGTCAGCGCCTTTACCTGACCCAGAATCTTGAACCGCTCGCGAATCACGTGCCCGATTCGGTCGAGAATCTCGGCCAGGTCACCACCAGTCTGGCGCTGAATTGCCACCGAGGTCACGAAGAATCGCAAGTCCAGGTTCGGCACCCGGTCGCACATGCCCTTCATCGCCTCTTCGAGCGGGATACCGAGGTTCTGCTCCTCGTACACCCGGCCGAACTCCTTGCAAATCGGGGCCGGCATTTCCTCGGCGACCACGTGCATCCCGGCCGCGAGCGAGTGCCCCGCCCGCAGCGCCCGGGCCACCAATTCCATCGCATCGGGCAACTGGCCCGCGAACCGCTTCAGTCGGCTCGCCCGTTTCGCGTACAACCATATCCACGGGAGCGCGAAGCACAGGAGAGCGCCCAGCGGCAGCACGTACACGTTCACCAGCCACATACTCAGAGCCGCGCCGAGTACGCCCAGCCCGGCCGAGACCCCGAACAAGGCGCTGGGTTTAATATTGCAGTCGGCCTGCTCGAATGTCTTCTTGAGGTCAAAGAACTCCGGCATCAGCCTGTCCAGCAGCGTCTTGCGGTCCACCTCCTGGAGCGCCTGCTTGAGCAGCATGTCGGCGGAGGAGTCCTTCCGCACGTTGCGTCCGACCAGCCGGTCGAGCCGGTCGGCAGCGGCTCCCTCGGCGTTCCCACGCAACGCGGCGAACAACATTGCGACCATCGCGATGACCAGACCGCCGATCAGAAACGGAAGCAGAATCGAGAGCATCGGAGTCCACCTGGCATGGGGTTGCCCAAGCCGGGCGTTGCCGCCCGGCACATGTGTGCGTCCCGCCGTCCGTGGCTGTCTGTCCTGCGAACCCTGGTTCCTTCAGAGTCGCGTGTCGAGTCGTCTCGTCAGGTGGGCAGTTCGCATCGCCCATCACATTTCGAACCCTAGTACACATTCCGCCCCTAGTCGCATTAGTCGCGCATCAGAATACGCTCAGCGAACATATTTGAAGGCAACTTCACGCCCTTCGATTCGAGCCGGTTGATGAACGTGGGCCGTACCCCGGTCGCCTCGAACTGGCCGTACGCGCGCCCGTTCTGGTCAATGCCCAACTGCTTGTGCCGGAACACTTCCTGCATGATGATGATGTCCTGCTCCATGTTCATCACCTCCGTGATGTGGGTGATCTTTCGTGGACCACCCTGGAGCCGGTTCGCCTGGATGATGAGGTCGATCGCGGAGCTGATCTGTTGTCGCATCGCCTTCACCGGTAACTCGAACCCGCCCATCATGATCATCGTTTCCAACCGCGTGAGGGCTTCGCGTGGCGTGTTGGCGTGGAGCGTCGCAAGCGAACCACCATGGCCGGTGTTCATAGCCTGGAGCATGTCGAGTGCCTCGGAGCCGCGGACCTCACCGATAATGATGCGTTCCGGCCGCATACGCAGGGCGTTCCGCACGCAGTCACGGGTGGACACCGCCCCCTTGCCTTCGATGTTCGGCGGACGCGTTTCGAGCCGCACCACGTGATCCTGCTGCAACTGAAGCTCGGCTGCGTCTTCGATCGTCACCACGCGCTCGTCACCGGGGATGAAGCTCGACAGCGTGTTGAGCAACGTAGTCTTACCGCACCCGGTACCGCCGCTGATGAGCACGTTAAGCCGGGCCTTGATGCAGGCCTCCATCAGCATCGCCATTTCGGGCGTGAACGCCTTGTAGTTCAGCAGGTCTTCGAGCTTCAACGGGTTCGCCCCGAATCGCCGGATGCTGAGGCTTGGGCCATCCAGTGAGATCGGCGGGATCACCGCGTTCACACGCGAGCCATCGGGCAACCGGGCGTCCACCATCGGACTGGTTTCGTCCACGCGTCGCCCAACCTTCGACACGATGCGGTCGATGATCTGCATCAGATGGTCGTTGTCGCGGAACTTCACATCGGTCTTTTCGAGTTTGCCGCGACGTTCCACGTAGCACTTATGCGGGCCGTTCACCAGGATGTCACTGACCGTGGGATCCTTCAGGAGAATTTCGAGTGGGCCGAACCCGAGCGTCTCGTCGAGAACCTCCTCGATCAACTTCTCGCGCTCGATCCGGTTGAGCAACGGGTTTTCGGTGTCGCACAGGTGCTCAATGACGCGGCGGATGTCGCGTCGCATCGCCTCGCTGGACAGATCCTTGACGCGGGTGAAATCGAGCCGTTCGACGAGCTTCGAGTGGATCTGGCGTTTCAACTCGTCGAAGTTCTTCCCGCTATTGGCGCCGCTAGCCGTGCTGGCGCTGGACAAGCGCGAGATGCCGCTCGCAGCCCCACCGACACCGCCAGTGTTGAGGCTGTTGAGTTTCGCGATACCTTGTTGTAGTCGGCTCATGGTGCGTCAGTGTTTGGTGTTTGGTGTTTGGTGTTTCGTGTTTGGTATCTTCGAGTTGAGGTCGCTGCCCCTGAATGCGGAGCACCAAACACGAAACACGAAACACCAAACACGCGTCAGCGCTTGCCGCCGAAGAAGCCCCACCCGCCCTTGCTGCCCTTGCTGCCCTTGGTGTCAGCCGTCGCGCTGACCGGTTTCCCGTAAAGCGCCTGCGTCAACCCATAGATGCTCTGCTGCACGCGGCTCTTCGGGGCGTGCTTCACGAGCGGGTACCCGGCCACACGAGCGCCGATCACGGCCTTCGCGTCGTCAGGCACCTGCCAGAAGATTGGCTTCCCGATGACCTCCTCGGCCTTCTTCAGACTGATGCCTTCTTCAACCGAGTCCGCGCCTTGCCGGTTGATCACGACCCTGATCTTGTCCGCGAGGTTCTCTTCGCCGCCGAGGCAGTGGATGATCCGCACCACATTCCGCAGGCTCGACAGTTCCAGTTGCGCGACCAGGATGATCACGTCTGCCAACCGCAGCGCCATCAGGTCGGTCGGGAGCAGGCACTTGCTCAGGTCAAGAATCAAGTGTGTGTAACTGATCTTGAGCAAGTTGAGGATGCGTTCCACGTGTTGTTCATGGATGCCGCCGACCTCCGCGATTTCGAGCGGGTGGCGGAGTATCGCCAAGCCCGTCGCCTCGTGCTTCGCCATCGCGCGGCGGAGAAAGTTCATGTCCAGTCGCTCGATGTTCCGCGCCAGGTCCGCGATGCTGATATTCTCAAACCCATCTACCTCCAGCGCGATATCTGCGTCGCCTAGCGCGAGGTCGAGATCGACGAGTGCGGCCGAATGCGTCGGGTCCACGGCCAGCGTCGCAGCCATATTCACGGCAAGGGTGGTAGTTCCGACGCCGCCGCGGGAACCGAGTACCGCGATCATCGAGGAACCGCTCTGCCGAGCGCTGGCGTTACCGCCGGCCGTGGGCGAGTCGGTGCCGCCGTTCTCACCTACTGCTCGCCGCAGAGCGTTGAGTACGTCTTCCAGGCCGACGGGGTGCGTCAGAAAGTACTTCGCGCCTTTCCCGAGCGACTGAAGCAGCGCGTGGTGGTCGTTGCTGATGGTCAGAATCGGGATCTTCGGGTGTTCCACCGAGAGCTGGCCGATCAACTGAAGGGCTTTGCTCTTGTCGGCGTCGAGCGTGACGATCACGAGATCCGGCATGGACGCCTGGATCACTTCAAAGAAGTACTCGTAGCGAGCACACTCTGCTTCGAGCCACACGAAGTCCACTCCGAGCAACAGCGTGCGGAGTGACTCGCGGGTCGATTCGGTCGGGTCTACAATCGCGACGCGTTGCATGGCCACCACCATCAGATCAAGTTGTCTCGCCAAGAGTCGGTCGCACCCCACTGTGGCGCGAATATTCGCGCCACAGTGAGGAAGGTTAGCACACCATTTCGCTCCGCGTCATTACTCGGGCGGAAGTGGTGCCCCTTCCACTGGTGGGAGCGGGGGAAGAGTCACCGGGACCGGCTCCGAAGTTGCGGTCGCGGGCACACCGGAGATCGGCGGGATCGCCGTTGGCATTTCCGGGGCCAGCATCGGGGCACTCGCCCCAACATTCGGGAGAACCACCGAAAGAACCGGCGGAGTAACCACGGAAGGAACCGGCTGAGTAACCACGGAAGGAACCGACGGGCGAACCACGGAAAGAACCGGCGGAGTAACCGGCGTCCGCGGAGCCGGCGTAGCCCGTCCGGTGTAACTGTCGGTCCTCGGGTTGATCAGTGCACCAGCAGCGTTGCCGGGCAAACTGGTTCCGTTCGGGGTGGGGCAGGCACCCCCCACGCACGGGTACTTGCCGAGCGTCGGGTCGGACTTGTACGGGGCGCTGTAACACTTCCCGTTCCACACCTTCCGCTGCCCACGGGGCACTTCCAGGACGTTTTCCAAGAATAGTTCATAATCGTCGGGCGTGCGGGTTTCTTGTCCGGGAAGGCGCTTCGGGGCCTGGCACGGATCCATCGGGTGAACCAGACGCGGGGTCACCAGGATCACCAGTTCGCTTTCGCGGGTTGTGTAATCCACGCGGCTGAACAGCGTGCCCGAGAACGGCAGGTCGCCCAGGAACGGGATCTTCGACGACGAGGCCTGCACACTGTTCTGGATCAGCCCGCCGATGGCGAACGTCTGGCCGGACTCGAGCAGCACCGTGGACCGGACGCTCTGCTCGGTGAAGCCGGGCGTGGCCGTCCCGTTGACGACAAGCCCGAGGCCCTGGCTCACCGCGGTGATGCGCGGGTTGATGTCCAGCCAGATCATCCCGTTGCCGTATACGATCGGCACCACTTCGAGTTCGGTCCCGAATGGCTGCAGGGTCACGCCGGGACCGGTGATGCCCGAGGTTCCGCTGATGATCGCCTGCTGACCGCCGGCCCGGAAGAACGCGGGTCGCCCGGTCTGGGTCACGACTCGCGGTTCGGCAAGGAACTTCGCCACACCTTCGGTCCGCAACGCCCGGAGGGCGCCGAAGAACCGGTTGGGCACGACCGCGACTTGCAGGTTCCCGTCACCGGTGAACGACGGGCCCGCGAGGCCGCCGGTCTGTGCGCCGAGCAGCCCGCTGACGAGGCTGTTGAACGAGAAACTCCCGCGACCCGGTGCGGAGAAGTCGAATCCGCGGCTGCGGAGCTGGTTGCGATCCACCGACGCGATGACCACGTCGATTTCAACCTGCTGTACGCCACCGACCTGGATCGCGTTGATCACGTTCGCGGCGCTACCGCCGACGGCGCTGTTCGCGAGCCGGGCGACGATCTCCGCGTCTTGCGGACTGGTCACGTACCCGCTCAGGATGACGACGTTGCCGATGCCCGGCTGTACGTCCACGCTAGCGGTCGGCACCGTCCGCTTGATCAGGTTGCGAAGTTGGGTCAGGTCCGGTTGGACCAGAACCTCGTACTTGAGGTCCGGCCGGTCCTTCTGAACGATGGTCAACTGGCTCAGGCCGGGAGCCTTGCCGTTGAGGAGCAAAAGCTTGGGGTTGTTCGGATCGAGTTTGACGCCCAGGACGTCCTCACGACTGATCAGAATCTTGGTTGGAATGCCCGGCAGTTTCGCGTCGAAGGCCACCACCCCGCCGAGCGGAACGATGAGCGTGCCCGTCCTATCGACGCCGACGGGCGGCAGGTCTTTGGTATCGGGTGGTTGTGCGCGACTTGTGGTCAGGGCCACCAGGCCGAGCGTAAGAACTAGAGCCCACGGCATGAGCCGTCGGGCGGTACAGTTGCGGTGCATCCTATCACCTCTCCTCGTATAAGGGCGGGTCAACCCGTCCTGCTGCGGAATATCCCGTCGTCCGGTTCAGGCCGGAGCCGGACGAGTTCCATTGTTGTGGCGGGCTATTACGCTCGCCGGCACCCGCGGGCACCGATGGTCATCCTGACCACAGGCACCGTTGAGGGTTCGTTCCGGTCGAGGACTTCGCCTCCGCGATCGGAACTGGTTGCTTCGTCAGTCTTGCTTCTTGGTCTCCGAGGCCGCCTTCGGCGTGTCGGGCTTGTCGCCTTGGGCCGCCTGCTCCGGGGTCAGTTCGGCGATCTTCTTCCACTTGTCCGGACCGTCTTCCTCGTAGCGGATCACTGTCATGCCTTTGGCCGTTATGATCGTGACGTCGTGCGTCTTCTTCTTCACGACCGGCACCACCGGCTTCGGCTCGACCACCAGCGGTTTCGGCTCAAAGAACTCGCGGGGCGGCGTGGTCTTCCCGGTCTGGAGGCCGAACATGTTCGGCGTCACCAACTGGTTCTTCGAGATGCCCGACTTGAAGTACTGGTCCAACGCCTCGTTCAGATCGCCCAGTGCGTTCTCGGCGTACTCCTTCGGCCGCACCTTTTCCTCGAACGCTTCGTCGATCAGATCCTTAGTGAGCTGCGTGTTCGCTTCGATGTCGCGCTTGGCCACGAACACCTTCACCATCGCGATCGACGGCAGCGGGGCAATCGGCGTGACCGAGGGATCGACCGGCTTCACCGGGCCCACGACCGCCACCGGCGGGTCGACTGGCTTCCCTGGCGGATTCCTTTTGTCTTCGCCGTTGCTGCTCGCGCCCGCGATGTTCGACTGCTCCTTCTCGTTGGACAGGAGACTGATGACCTCCTCCATGTTGTACTTTTTGTCGTCTTCCGTGTTCCTGGTCTGGTTGCGCAAGAGGAGTTCGATGGTGCAACCGCGGCTCTTGGCGAGCGACAGCAGCAGCGCCTCTTTGCCCTTCACTGCGAACGACACTGTGCTCATCGTGGGGAACGATCCGTTGCCTTCCTTTGCGTAGCCGACGTTGTTGTCCACCGCGACCACGAGCATGTTCACCAGCAGCGGGAACGCCTGCAACTTGTTGCCCAGTCGCAGCGTGGCGAGCACGTTCACCCGGCTGCCCGGCCCGACGAACCCGGCCGCCGCCTTATCCGCTCCGACCTGCAGGGACACCATGTCGTGCCCGTCGGGGAGCGTGATGACCGCACCATTGCTCAGGTCCTGAGAGTTAATCACCTCGTCGGCCCGCACCGGGCGTGAGAGCCGCTTGCCCACGAGGTCTGCCGGGTTGAGGACGACGGTCGGCGACAAACCCTCCTTCGGGCGCTTCACCACCTTCACTGTGTCCTTGAGGTCTTCGCCCGTGAGCATCGTGCCCACGGCCAGATCCTTGTTCGCGACGACCACATCGACTTGTTCGGTCTGCTTCGCGCTCATTTGGGAGGTCAGGAAAGCGGCCACGAGGCCGCACCCGACCGCCACCACCATCAGGATAATGTTCTTCTGCTTCATGGGTGCTAACCCCCTCGGAGACAAATGGCCCAACGGTCAGCGGCGGTCGGCCCGGGCCTCGTCTCCAGGGAAAAGAGACAACCGGGTGGCCGGGCGGAGCCGCTTCTAACGGCACCGCCAAAATGCGAGCGACCCACATGGTCGCACGCCTCGGCTCCGGTCATCCGTGGAGCGGGTATGACCGGGACCGCAAAGCCCGCTGTTGGTCGCGACCCATGGCGCCGCGGTCGTGATTCCTCCGATTTGGTGACCGTTGCGGACTCTTCCAAGTTCGCCGGTCGACCGAACCTTGTCGGAGTTACCAGAACTACGTTGTGTAACGCCTTTTCCCCCGCCCTAAAAATCGACCAGGCGGGGCGGGTTCCTGCAATGTTTCTGAATTTCCTGTAGGTACCGATAGCTCGCAATTTGCCGGTTCGATAGCTCACCCCAGATGGCATGGCTGTCGCAAGTGGCCGGATTTTCCCGATTGGGCGGAAGATTCAGTCTCCGGACGGGAGTCACGGTCCGATATTTTGCGTCGAGTGCTCAATTCCGGGGTTAAGCGACTGTTTTTCTCTTGCCCCTCTCACCTTGTGGGAGAGGGAAAAACAGAAAAGACCACATCAACCCGCCAACAACAGCACGTAGGCCAGGTAGAGCAGGAAGCCAACGCATAGCGGGATGCCGTAGGGCAACTTCGTCCAGCGGCTCCGGCGGTCGTGCGCCCGCTTGCTCGCGGCGCTCGCCTGCCCGCTCCCGAACATCTGGAGGTCGCTGATGATCTCGCGGACGATGCCGGCATTCTGACCGAACTGCCGCCGCAAGAGGATGATGATCAAGCCGAACGCACCACCGACGATGGCGCCGAAACAGAACGCCCAAAACACGACACCCATCCCGTGTAGAGAGGAACCGCCAGCCGCTGCCGTGGTCGCACCTGCTCCGAAGTACGCACCGGCCCAGGCACCGAAGCCCATCTGCATCTTCACGTCGCCGACTCCGACACCGCCGATCGCGAGCATCGGGAGGAGTAGCGCGAACCCGAGGAACGTGCCGAGAACCGCGAGGCCGAAGCCGCCGGTCCCCGCGTCCACGGGCACACCGAAGTCGTGCAGCACACCCAGCGCCCAACCGCTCAGGACAAGGGGCAGTGTGATCCAGTTCGGAACCTTCAGCGCCCATCCGTCGATGAACGCTGCCAGGATCATGCCGAAGGAGATGACGACCAGCGGTCCGCCATTGAGACCTTCTGGCCAAATTGCGGCCCAGAGTTGGTGCGACACAATCGCTGCCCCCACCCACAGAAGGGCGAGGGCCGGCATCCGGGCCATTTGTAGAACGAACGCGCGGTCGATACCGAGCGAGTCGTCGTTTGCAAGTGCTGGTGTCGTCGGGGTCTGTTGAAGAACCGGAGCGGCGTTGTTCATCGTGAAATCACCTCGGTCGCGGGTTCGGGTTGCGAGTCGGACTCCGTGGATTGGTGTCCGGTGCGCCGTGCGCCCCCGCACCCCGTCATCTCGGGTGCAGTCTCGTTGTGCAGGAATCCGTCGTGACGCGGGCCGAGCCATTGCAGCGGCTCGGCCCGTATTGCGACGTTCAGGAGAGGCGTGAGCAGCGTACTCAACTACCCGTCGGCGGTTTGAGGTTGGAGCCGACGAGACTGAACGTGCTGTTGGCGTTGCCGCCCAGGGTGGTGATGGCAGCAATGCACACCACGACGATGAGGGCCAACATCACGGCATACTCGACAGCCGTCGGGCCATCTTCCGCCTTCATGAACGACACCAGACGCTTGGTCAAACCTCGCATGTTCAATCCCCCGTTGTGAAGAAGGTAAAAGAGGCTGATTCGTGGTGCGTCGGGTTCCAAGCCCGGCACTCCGCGTATTGCTGCTCCGCACACCATCACGATCCTGAACTGCCAGGCCTGACGCCCTGCAAACTCAAATCGTTGTACATCGCGCTCGTCGTGCCCCCGATGTTGCTGACCGCCGCTGCAATAACGACGATGATCAGCGCGAGCATCACGGCATACTCGACGGACGTCGGGCCATCTTCTTCCTTCAGGAAGTAGCGCACCCTTCTCGTGAACCATCCGGGCATGGATTCTCTCCGCGTTGAGCGGGTCGGTTGGTCGCCAGCCTCGGTCCGGCTCTCGCCGTCACTGGTACCCCTGACGTCTCCCGATCCGCTGGGCTGTCGGAGTTCGAACTCGTCTCCGTGCCGTGGACCGATCCCCGCTCGTGGTTATTGGGGTCGTCGTCTCGTCACCAGCCGGCGTTACCAGACGACCCGTTCACACCAGAACCGTAGAACGCGCGCGGGATGTGTCAAATCAACACAGCGTTGATTTTCGCGGATCATGCCAAAAATTCCGACTGTGCGTGAAATGCCTTGAGAAAGCAGCTAGAAGTGTGTGATCTGCTCAACGCGAGTGACGAGTTCACCCAGTCGGGTGGCGATCGCAACGGGCCTGAGGACCGGTTCGCGCCTCACGAAGAATCGAACCAACCAACCCATTATCGAACACACAACCCCGGTGTTTGCGAGCAAGCGGACGAACTCGTTGGGAACGTCGAGCAACGAGCCCGCTTCGCGGTATGCTGCGAGGCCGATGTCGAAAAGTGTTCCGTCGTAGGCGGCGTAATCATCGAGAAGGCGAGCGAGATCAACGGCTGGGTGATCGACGGCCATCGCGCCATAATCGATGATGCCGGTCACGCGGGCTTCTTCAAACAAAACATGTTCACCCCGCAGGTCGCGTACGCATGGTTGGCGTGGCAGGGGCTGCACCAACCACGAGCGCAACGCAGCCGTTGCGTTATCGGCAAGTCGCGTGACTTCCCGCACGGCCCGGCGCAGTAGCGGATCGAGTTCCGACACGAACGGTGGCAGACCGCGATTCCACTCGTCGAGGAGTGCGCGGTGATCGGAGATTATCCTGAGGCGTGCCGCGACCGCGCGACACGGGCGCCGATCCTCGAGCACGGGCCAACAGAGATGAAGCCGGGCGACCGCGACGCACGCGGCTCGCACTTCGACCACAGTTGGTGCCGCACGTGGTGTTCCGGGCATCCACCGGCACGCGTCCCAGTACTGGCCGTCCACGAGAACCGCGCGTTGTTTGCGCGCGGATGTGTACGCGGTCGGTACGAATGGAAGATGTGTTGCACGCGACAGCCAGAGGTGAATGTGTTCGATACGTTCCGTGGCGGTGTTGAACGGCCAACCCTTGATCGCGACCCGCTGCGTACCGACCGCGTCCTCTCCGCGCCAGACTGTCGCACCGCTAAAGCCGGGTTCGGCGCGATGCCAACTGAGTCCGGCAGTCGCCGGGGAAAAAAATTCGACGACCGCGACCGGTGGGTGTTCGGTGTGGAGGTTCACGCAGTCGGCCCGGCCCAAAGGAGTTCGGCTCCGTATTGTAGCGTCCGCGCACGAGGTTCGTTAGAATCGAACCCACACACACCACCCCGAAGGTATGCCACTGTGCAACTCCGCCTCACGCTCGTCACAATCTTTCTGTTCACCGCCACTCCGGTCGTAGTCGCCGCCGAACGGGTGTGGTGGGACAACGACGTGGAACAGGCGCTCAAGAGCGCGAAAGAGAACCGTGCAGAGTTGGAGAAGGCACTCACCGATGTGCCGAAGGATCATCGCAAGGGGATGGCGTTCCTCGTCGCAAACATGCCTGACGCGGATCTTAACGCGCTGAAAGCCGAGTTCCTCTTAACGAATGTCGAACTCGCATACAAGACGCGCAAGGAGACGCCGTGGGGTAAGGCGATCCCTGAAGACATCTTCCTTAATGATGTCCTGCCCTACGCGAACGTGGACGAGAAGCGCGACGCCTGGCGCAAGGAATTCTACGAGCTATGCATGCCGATGGTGAAGGACTGCAAGACGCCGACCGAAGCCGTGCAGAAGCTCAACGGCGAGCTCTTCAAGAAGCTGAAACTCGGTTACTCGACACAGCGTAAGTTGCCGAATCAAAGCCCAAAGGAATCAATCGAACAGGGCAAGGCGAGTTGCACAGGGTTGTCCATCGTGCTAAGCGACGCGGCGCGTGCGGTGGGCATCCCGGCGCGGCTGGTCGGTACGCCGCTGTGGTCCGACAAGCGTGGTAATCACACCTGGGTGGAAATATGGGACCAGGGATGGCACTTCACCGGTGCGTGCGAGCCGGACCCGAACGGCCTCGACCGCGGGTGGTTTGTTGGGGCCGCGGCGCAGGCCAAGAAGGACATTCCGGAACACGCGATCTACGCCGCGAGTTTCAAGAAGTCGAAGCAGCACTTCCCGCTCGTGTGGGCGACGAACAACCGCGACGTGCCTGCGGAGAACGTCACCGACCGCTACGCGAAGGCCGCTTCGCCCGACATCAAAGCTGAAGTCGCCAAGTCAGCGAGCGCTCTCAAAGAATTGAAAGCCGCGATCAACGCGAAGCCCGCGGCACTCGCCGATCTCGCGGACAAGCCGTTTGCGAAACTGCCGCTCACCAAGAGCGACGCAGCAATCGCGCGCGAACTTTTGTGGAAGGCCCACGTCGATCTCATCAAGAAGGAGCGCGCCGCGGAGGTGAAAGACTTGGTCATCAAGGACGGCAAACTGGAGATGCCGTTTTTCTACAAGTCGTTCGGCAAGAAACCGGACACCGGGCGCAGCCTGTACATCTCGCTCCACGGTGGTGGCGGCGCACCGAAACAGGTGAACGACGGGCAGTGGGAGAACCAGAAGAAACTGTACACGATTGAAGAGGGCATCTACCTCGCGCCGCGCGCCCCAACGAACACATGGAACCTGTGGCACGAGGGCCACGTCGACCGAATGTTCGGGCGGCTCATCGAAGATCTCATTGTGCTGGAAGACGTGAACCCGAACCGCGTGTACGTGCTTGGTTACTCGGCTGGCGGCGACGGTGTGTATCAGCTCGCCCCGCGAATGGCGGATTACTGGGCCGGGGCCGCAATGATGGCCGGTCACCCCAACGGCGTGTCGATGCTCTCACTTCGCAACGTGCCATTCGCGCTGCAAGTGGGCGGCAACGACTCCGCGTACAACCGCAACAAGGTCGGCAAGGAGTACGGCGAGAGGCTCAACCAACTCCAAAAGGACGACCCAAAAGGCTACGAGCACTTCGTGAAGATTCACGAGGGGAAGCCGCACTGGATGAACCTGGAAGACAAGATCGCGCTGCCGTGGATGGCGAAATACACGCGCAACCCGGTGCCGGACCGCGTGGTGTGGAAGCAGACCGGCACGCCGCACGACCGCTCGTACTGGCTCGCGGTTCCGCCGAAGGAAGCGAAGGGCGATTCGCTGGTGATCGCCAGGCGAAACGGGCAAGTTGTGAACATCACAGACGCGGAGAAGGTAACGAAACTGCTGGTCCGCTTCGACGACCGCACCGCCGACCTCGACAAGCCCGTTGAGGTGAAGTACGACGGCAAGACGCTCTTCTCGGGTGAGGCGCCGCGCACGGTGGGCACGCTGGTGAAGACGCTCAGCGGTCGCGGCGACATCGGGCTTGTGTTCGACGCGGAAGTGGAAGTGACGTTGCCGGAGAAGCCAGAGAAGAAGTAAGGAGCATCGTCTGAATCGTGGTACAGCCGGCCGCATTGGTTCTGCAAGCGGTCGCCTGCACCACGCAGGACGATTGCAAAGTCACAGGCATCAGCGGTTCAAGAGGTTGACGGCCTTGTTGGTGTCCCAGTTCAGGACATCGGCCTGGGCCTCGAGTGGCTCGCCTACGGACGCTGATTACCAATCGGACTCGTCCATTTTCTCGCGGATCTCGTGATGGATGACGCTGCGACTGAACCAGGGCATTGGGGTGACTCCAGCGGCGGGTTCACATGATCTCCCGATTCGCTACCGAAACTGATCATTCTCTGCGGGGTAGAGTATAGTCGGTTGGAGGAAGGCCTGAAGGAGTCCTCGCGACCGCTTTCGGTTCCGCATCGCCGAAGTAACCTGTCCATGCCAGCGATAGGTGTTCCTCATCAAGGCGAGGCGATTGTTTGCGGAAGTGGCAGATGTCGCGGACGCGCTCGATCAAGTCACGCGGTTCGCAGCAGCGCAGTTCGCGGTGCTGTGTCCGGTAATGAGCCAGAAGCCATTCGAGGAGTTCCGGTCGCACCGTCAGGCCAACTCGCGCGGCATACCGGCGGAAAATCTCAAGGTAGCGCTGCGGTGTCGGTGCCTCCAGAGCCAGGCGATAGCCTATCCGGCGTAAGAAAGCCGGGTCGGTCACCGTGGCGGGGTCGAGGTTAGTGGCGACGACCATCAGTTGGCGGACGGGAACCTGGATCTTCTGTCCGGTGCGAAACGTCAGATAGTCGAACTGATGCTCCAGAGGAATGATCCAGCGATTGAGCAACCGGTGCGGCTCGACCTTCTGCCGGCCCAGGTCGTCAATCAGCAACGTTCCGCCGTTGGCCTTCATGTGAAGCGGGGCCTCGTAGTAGTGCAGCGACGGACTATAAGTCAGGTCAAAGGTCTCCAGGGTCGTCTCTCCACCCAGCACCACCAACGGGCGGTGGACTCGGACCCAGCGGGCGTCAATCCCGCAAGGCGGCGACGAATCGACCGGTTGATGCACCTGCGCGTCGTAGAGGCGGATCACGCTGTGATCGACAGCAATGGCGTGCGGAATCCAGACATCGCCGGACAGCGCGTTATGGAGCAAACGGCCGATTGTGGTCTTGCCGTTGCCCGGCGCACCGAAGACGAACAAACTCCGGGACGACGCGGCGGCCAGGCCGGCCACCTCCGCCGCCGTTGGTGAAAGGACAAGTTCCGCAAGTGCCTCGGCAACCTCAGCGGCCGTTGGCGGGAGAAGGCAAGCCAGTTGCCATTCCGTCAGGGCGGTGTACGCGATCAGCGAGACCGGGGCGGGACCGACATAGCCGCAAACCTCCATCAACCGGCCGGCCCGCTCGCGCCCCCGCTGGGTGATGGCGTAGCTGTACCCCAACGGTCCCGCTCGGCCCAGCACTTCCAGCAGGTGCTCAGCGCGGAGTTGCTCCAACAGCTCCCCGGTTACGGGCAGCGTGAGGTGGAGCAGACCGGCCGCCCAGCCCGTGTTGAACCGCGGAACCGTGTATGCCGCCTTCAGGGCCAGATCGAGGAGAACCTGGCGCTCCATCTGCGTCGCGGCGACATCCAGGGGCACCGCCGGGGCCAACCCGCCCGCCAGTTCCACCATCGCCGGAAGGTCATTCGGGAAGTCCCGCGCCCGTTGAGTTGAGGGGTCGTCTGCAATGGAGTGCGGCTCCCGTAGTACCATAGTCATGGCTGCTCCCATCAGAGATGCTGCTCGCCCCCGCTGGGGGCATAGGGAATGGTTTCGAAATTGTGGTGCGGGCCTCCGACCTGTATCTGCCGGAGCAGGCCGAAGGCCCACACCACAACAGACACCGTCGATCAACCCGGATCACTCGACCAGATAAACGCGACGCGATTGGTTCAACCCCGAGAGAGCCTGAATGGTTAAACTCGCCCCGCCGGTGACCTCCAAGCTCCTGACTACGAACGGCTTTTGACTCACCGCCCGCCCGCCCGCTCGGAATTCGCCCCACTTGGCGTAAATCGCTCCGTCAAAAACGACCCCGGTCCCCGCGTTAGACGCGAACTTGACCGTCGATTCGTTGCGACGACGCTGAAAGATAACAATGTTCGGGAGTAAGGAACTGGTTGGCGAGCCGCCCGGTGGCCACGTCAGCCCAGTGAGCTTGATGTCGGCGGAATTCGCGTTGATATCAATCGCGGCATAATCGACCTTGCCACTTCCTTTTCCTTTCCCCACGCCGGTGTACGGGTCCAGCCCGAGGTTCGTCGCGCCGACACTCGGTGCCGGGGACGTGGCGGGGAAAGCCGGCAACGGACCGTCCAGCGCACCGTCCAGTTCATCCCAGTAGCCATGACCGTTGGCCGCATCCAGGTAGTTGCTCCCGGTGACGTAGAGGAGAACCGACGTGGGCGTGGCCAGTGCAGGTATGGTGCCCGGCCCGCCGATGGTGCAATCACCATTGACGCGCAGGCCGTGGCCCGGCCCCGTGGGACTGAAAATGTAGACGCCGGGGTTGAGGATCAGCGTGCCGCCGGAGTTAACCTGTATGTCCTCGTACACGCCAGGGTCCAACGTCCGCGTCTGACCACCATTGACGGTGATGCCCGGTCGCCGTGTAAAGTTGAAACTCATCGGCAAGGTGCCATTGCCAGGCTTGGGGATTGGCAATAAGCGGAGCGGGTCGCCACGGACCTCCTGGCGGCAGAGCAACGGGTTGGGGTTCGCCGGGGGTGGGTCAATGTTTTGGTAGGTGGTGGTGTTGTTAGGCTCGACCCCGCCGACGATGTCGAACAGTCGCGCCCGGGCCACGGCATTCGTCCCAACCGCTGCCGCCGGTTGACCGCCACTCAAACCCCAATCCACGGGCACGCCATCAACATCCACCCCGGTCCCCTTGGAGTTAATAATAATCGCGCCGTGGACGTTTAACTGGCCGGGATTGCCGGGGCTGGTCTGCAGGCGCAGACCCGGTGTCCGGTTCGGATCAAGGATGATGACGCCCTCGTGGACGGGCAGCGATTCGGGGCCGGCGCACGCGCGTGCCGTCACGGTCGTCGTGGTGGTGTCTGGCATCAGAATCTGGATGAACGTCGTCGGAATCGCACTGGAGACGATCACCTCGACGTGGCGCTCGGTGCGGTGCGCAGGCGCTCCCGTGAATCCGTCCTCATCCCCAAAGCGGACAGTCACCGTCGCATCCGCCAGCCCGTTGTGGTCACGCACGAACGTTGTCGCCGCGACAACGGCATTGGCCTTGGCAATATCGATGGTATCGCCGGTGTTCAACTTCATGGCGGCGGCAAGCGCGGCCGCATCCGCCGCGTTCTGGGCGTTGCGGTGACCCGCCTGGGCCAACCCACTATCGAGAACCAGCCCAACCATTCCGAGCAGAACCACGAGCGAGAACGCGAAGAGGACGAGAATCTTCCCCGGCCGGCGGAGCCGGCGCGGGTCATGGAATGTACACATGGCCGCCTCCTCAGTGGGCAATCTGCATCGTCGATGACGCAGTCAGGGTGATCGGACTGGCGCCAAAGATCGAGGTGAGGACCGGCCGGTAGGTTGTGGTGATGGTCACCCGCACTCGGCGAGTAGGCGTGGGATTACCGGCCGAATCGAAGTCGTAGGCTACTTGATCGCTGCTCTCCAGCCAGGTGATCGTAGCGGTCGTTTCCGTGAGGTCGCAGCCGACTAGCATCGGCCGAATCGCCTCACCCTGCGGGCTACCATCGGTCGCGATGTTGGTGATGGTGATGGTGTCGGCGTCCCCCGGCTTCCAGCGCCCGCCGTTCCACCCGGTCGGGGCTTTCTCGCCATGCACGATCGCCTGGCGACAGCCATGCCGCGTGGCTTGCGAGATCGTGTTGTGACGAAACACACCAATGGCGACATCGAGCATCCCGATGATGAGAATCACCAACGCCAGGATGCACAGGGCGCCCTCCAGGAGTACCGCGCCGGGGCGGGCTGAGTGCCGATGTCCGAGCTTCATGTTCTCCCTCCCACTCTGAACGAACCGTCGTTGACTAGCGAATCATGCACGCGACGATGGTACTGCGGAGTTGAGGTCTGTCTGGGATGCCCGGCCAGGAGACGATTGTCTTGAATCCCGTGGTACTCCCGTCGCCGTAGATGGCCGTTACCTCCACCATCCGGAGGCCAGTCGCCGGATCGACCGACTCGGCATTTGCGACAATTGCCAAATCGTCGGAGGTATAACCGGTTTGCCCCTTCATCTCGTCGCGGGCGGTATTCTGAACATCCGCTTGCCAGGCAGCCGCATCCGACTCGTTGCCGATGGGGTATCGATTCATGGTCCCGTGGCCGCAGCCGGCGCGTGCGGAGTTCCGCACGGCGATGTTGGTGTAGGCGTACCTCCCAAAATCGACGCAGATGAGCACGATCAGGACCAGCACCGGTAGGATCAAGGCCAATTCCGTGGCCGCGACCCCGCGCCGAACCGTTCTGGCTGTACGCATGACATACTCCTCACCGCGACCCGCGGGCGACCGGTCAGATCCGCGCTGGCCGCGCCAGCAGGAAACCCATCACAAGGCTCATCCCGATGCCGATGACCGCCACCCATTCAATTGGCTTGAGATTCAAAACAAACCTCCCGAACGGGCGGCGAATCTCCTCGATCAGTTCGGTGGTCGTGGTGCCGCCGAGGGACGCCGCCCCGACGAGGGCACCCACCACGGCGGTAACGAGGAACAGGACAACCCCGCGCGAGCCGAGTCGGAATCGGGTCAGCCACCGGCGACTGGACAGTTCCTGCTCCACTTGCCGACATTTCGCCAACAGGTCGAGAAGGATCTTCCGCGGAGTGTGTTCCAGTGCCTCGGGGCTGACCCAGGGCCGCACGAGGTTCCCCACCGCAGAATCACTCGACTGGTTACGAAGGAGTTCCCGGTAGAGTTGCTGGAAGCAGACCGAATCAACCGCGTGCCGGGCGGGTGACTGCCTGGCGAATTTCTCGATCACGCTCACCCAGTCGCGCCACAGGCGTCGAAATTCGCCGCGATGGGTCGTAGGGTCTTGCGCTGGCATGGTGTCTCCCGATGCGCGGGGCGAGTTCTTACCGCATGTTCTTAAACATCTTGGCGATTTCCAGCACCGCTGGGCCGAGGATGACGATGAACGTCGCCGGGAGGATCAACAACGCGGTCGGGAACAGAAGTTTGACCACGGCTTTCTGTCCAAGTTCTTCAGCCCGGTAGAGACGCTGCAGTCGGAGTGACTCGGCATAAACCCGGAGTGCTTTGACTAAACTGGCACCGTAAAGGTCCGATTGCTGGATGACCGTGGCGAGGCTCCGCAATTCTTCGATGTCCGTTCGATCCGCCAGGTGCTTGAGTGCTCCGCCGACCGAATTGCCCATTTGCACCTCCCGATTCGCAATCGACAGTTCCATCGCCAGCGCGGAGTGGACATTGCGGAGTTCCGCCGCGACCCGCTGCAGGGCCGATTGGAGAGTGCCGCCTCCCTCCAGGCAGACCACCACCATGTCCAGAGCGTCGGGCAGGGCGCGGCGAAACTGCCGCTGGCGGATTGTCTTCCGCCGGTCGAGCCAAAAACTTGGGCCAATCATGCCAAACACCCCGGCGAGGACACCGTAGATCACCCCCTTCTGGATGGAGAGTACTCCCGACAGCCCGGCGATCAGTCCAATGATCGCCGGGGCCAGGATGAGGAGCATCTTCACTCCGAGAAACGAGAGCATTGCCTGCCGACCGTACAGGCCCGCGTGAATCAGTCGAGTCTGGAGGCGCGTCCGCTCTTCGGCGTGTTTCGGGAGAAGGATCGCTCCCATCTTGGGGAGGGTGGATCGCACCAACTTCGCCCGCACGGCAACAGGGTCGGCCTCGCCCGATGCGCTGAGTTCTTCCAGCCGCGACGCCAGTCGATCCTTCCGCTTGCCGGTAAGGAGAAACACCAGCGGGACGAAACAAGCGGCGGAGACGAACGCCAGCCCCATGAGCAGGATTGTTTCGGGATACACGGGACCATCTCCGAGCAGGTTAGATATCGATGTCGACGATCTTCCGAATCCATAACGCCCCGATCCCTTCGGCGACAAGCATGCCGAGAATCAGGTTGGGGTTAGCTGCCAAGTTGCTGGCGTGAGTTCTGCTAATCGCCATCAGCAGGAGCAACAAGGCGATCGGAAGACCCAGCAGCACGATTGCCTGGAGCCGGCCTTCGCCCGTGATGGCCCGAATCTTTAGCCGGACGCGGAATCGCTCGCGGATCATTTGCGACAGTTTGTCGAGCAACTCCGCGAGGTTGCCGCCACTGTGTTGGTGCACCAGCAGCGCCAGGACAAAAATCTTGATCTCCAGCAGACCCGTTCGCCGGGCCAGATCGCGGAGAGCGACTTCCGGCGAGAGACCGAGATCCTGCTGCTCGTAGCAGTAGGCGAATTCACCGGCGAGTGGTTGCTCGAACTCAGTGGCGACGATGTGCTGAGCCTGGGCGATGGTGTGCCCGGCCCGGATCATACGAGCCATGAGGTCGAAGGCGTCCGGGAGCTGGAGCAGCATCTTTTCCAGGCGTGCATTCCGCTTCCGAAGGACGTACAGAAACGGGACCGCCGTCGCAACCACGCCCACCACCACACCCAGCAACGCGTTCCCTCGAATCGCTCCGGCCAGACCGCCGACGGCGAACCCGGTGATAGCCATCAGGCCGACCAGTCGCCGCGGGTTGATCCGCAGGGCAGATTGCTCGACGATGGCGACGAATCGCTCTCGCAAGTTCAACGACCGTTCTTCCCCAACTTCAGCGGCCGCTTGCCCAAGGTTCTTGAACAAGGGTGACGTGCGGATCGTCTCGCGCTGGTGTCGGCGGAACTCCTCATCGACGCGCTGGCTAATCCGCCGGCGGTCGCGGAAGTACAGATCCGTTGCCAGAGAGGCGACCGCGAGGACGAGAAGCACCCCGGCCGCGAATGTCAGAAGAGTCAGTAGGGCAGGACTCATGGCAGTTTCCCAAACAGAGGGTACTGTCCAACCCGCGCTAGGCCCGGCGCGTCGTGGCGTTACAACGGGAGAAGACGGTTCTCGAACAGTTCGTTCGGAAGTCGAATGCCGCACACCTCAATCCGCTCCATGCAGCGTGGGCGAATCCCGTGGACCGTGAAGTAACCCTGGGCCGTACCCGACTCGTCCACACCGGTCTGCTTGAAGGAGAACAGGTCGTGCATACTGATGACATCCCCCTCCATTCCGAGGATCTCGGAGATACGCACGATCCGGCGTTGCCCACCCATGAGCCGGGCCATCTGAACCACCACCTGGATAGCCGAGGCGATCTGCCGGCGAATGGTCCAGATCGGGATTTCAAACCCGGCCATCCCAACCATCATCTCAAGTCGAGAGAGGGCGTCCCTGCAATCGTTGGCGTGAATCGTAGTCAGTGACCCCTCGTGGCCGGTATTCATCGCTTGGAGCATGTCGAGAGCC
>SXGU01061055.1_pt1 | contig 54637 bp, 73 predicted proteins | sample 3174531 | NCBI WGS metagenome assembly SXGU01 (sample SAMN11356863, study PRJNA531348) | freshwater metagenome | isolation source: freshwater sample F1-140 | place: China: Fuxian Lake, Yuxi | collected 2017-12-25 | reverse complement strand
CCAGGACATGCCTTGGGCAGAACAGTTGGCAATCAAGCGGCATGTCGATCCTGACTGCTACAACTTGGCTGTGTTCAACCAGATGGCGAGCGGTCACGTAGACGGTGTGAAGGTGACAGCCAATCAGGTGCAGCGTGCGAAGCTGCGACTACAATCACAAGGAATAATCCGCATTGGAACCAACGGAAAGAGGATGCCATGAGACGGAAAAAACAACCGCCAGAACCGCGATACTCACTGTATGGTGGACCGCTGGACGGGCTGCCTATCAGAGGTCCGAAAGGCGAAGTGCCACCGCTTGGAACAACGATACTGAGCTGCAATCCTGGCTCGTCTGTTCCAAGGGTTATCGAGTACACCTACGATGGCGAGGCGTTCCGGTTCAGCAGGTACGTGCCTGAGGAAGAATGGGGCGAGCATTGAAGTGGATGGAGTTGCAGTATGGGGAAAGTCCTAATAGCCTGCGAGGAATCACAGGCGGTGACTAAAGAGATGCGAGCCATTGGAGTGGAAGCATACTCTTGCGATGTGGTGTCATGTTCTGGCGGACATCCAGAATGGCACATGCAGGAAGATGTTACGCCGTTGCTTGCACAAGAATGGGATTTGATTGTTGCATTTCCACCATGCACGCATCTTGCTGCTAGTGGAGCACGTTACTTCGCGCAGAAAAGAAAAGACGGACGGCAACAGCAAGGCATAGATTTCTTCATGCTGTTCGCCAATGCTAAATGTCATAGGATTGCAATAGAAAATCCGGTGGGAGTAATGAGTACGGTATGGAAAAAGCCGTGTCAGATAATCCAGCCGTGGATGTTTGGGCACACGGAAAGCAAGGCAACGTGCCTGTGGCTGAAAAACTTACCAAGACTGTCGGAGACGAACAACGTAAAAGATGTATTTGACACTCTACCAAGGAGCCAGCAAGTGATATTAAATAACTTGCCACCATCAAAAGAAAGACCTGTATTGCGATCGAAAACATTCATCGGCATAGCGAAGGCAATGGCGTCACAGTGGGGGCCTCTGGTTGAATGATGATCTAAAGCAGATGGCAACAAACTCACTAACATATTGGGAGGTGTTTTATGACGATGCCGCATTTAGAGAACTGTCGCCACATGGAAGATGGGTGGTGCTTGTCCTGCGTGAAGGAATTGGGTGAGGAGAATCTTGATTTGCGAATGGCGTTGCTCGAGTTTTCAAAGGTCACGTTCAAATTTCATTTTACTGAAGCTCAGGATTACTGTGAAAAACCAAAATTTATAACTGTTCAAGAAAGCGACCACCAAAAATTAAGAAATGCGGTGGCCTTGGAAATGGCAGTACGCAAGAAGTGGTTGTTTTAATTCAGCGAGGAGAACAATCCAAATGGGACACAAGTATGACATGGGAACATGCTGTTCCTGCGGTACAAAACGCATAGTGACTCACAAGGAATGGATTCGTGCGTCTCGGCCACGGTGTTATGAGTGCGGCGGGCCGTTGGAACAGTCTGCACAATCATATCGCGAGCATGTGACGCACAAGACGTTGAAATCTACGATGGCGGAGATCCGTAAAGAGCAGCCAAACAACTAACAAGAGTCAGACATCGGAAGTCAAATGACAGACGTATTACCACCATACTGGACCTCGAAGGACAAGCGGCAGAGCGAATTGTGGGAGGAAGCATGAGCATAGCAGACAAACTCAGGAAATTCGAACCGTGTGAGGATGCTATTGCGTGGGCTGAACAGTACGACTCAGAAGCCGATGCATGGCGTGAATGCAATCGTGGCGATTGGATGGCTTGGTTGCTGGGCATGTTTAGGGGCGAGCCAGAATCAGATCGCCGCAAGAAGCTAGTCCTGTGCCTGTGTGAGGTGGCACGATTAACGCTGCCAGTCTACGAGAAGCAATATCCCAGAGACAATCGGGTAAGACATTGCATCGACGTAACAGAGCAATGGGCACGCGGAGTCGTCACTGACAGTAGCGTTTTCGTCGCTGCCAGCGCAGCCGCCTATGCCGCTGCCTCCGCCGCTGTCGGCAAGAGCGCCTTCGCCGCCGCCTATGCCGCCGACGCCTATGCCGCCGCCGCCTACCAAGCCTTAGCCACAGCCACCGGAGATGCAAAGACGAAGATGCGTAAACGTATCGCGGGCATTATCCGCAAGCACTATCCAGATCCACCGGAGGAAGAATGATCACGATTGGAATTGATCCCGGAAAGAAAGGCGGTATATCTTTCTTCGAGATGGGACTGCCGTTGCGGGACGGAGTCACGGTAGTCAAGATGCCAAAGACGGAACGCGATATCTGGGACTTGTTCGCGTCGGTCGAATCCGGCACGGCGTATATCGAGCTGGTGCATTCCTCACCGCAGATGGGCGTGGTGTCGGCGTTCACTTTCGGCTACGGTTATGGCGTTCTCGTGGGCTGTCTGACTGCCGCGAAGATCCCGATCGTCGAGGTCAGTCCCAGCAAGTGGCAGGGCGTCTTGGGCTGCCGAACGAAGGGCGACAAGACGATTACGAAGCGGTTGGCACAACGTCTATTTCCGTTTCTAAAAGTCACAAACGATACTGCCGAAGCGTTGCTGATCGGATACTATGGTTGCAAACAGGAGTGCATTCAATCATGCCAGGACACGGATGGAAGATCGAGGCAGGGACGCCACTCGTCATCGCCGGCTATCGGCTGACGTTTGATCGGACTGTGCATGTTCACGTCGAGCCGCCTGGTGGTGGCAATGACGTTTGTTTTCGCGTGCTACCTCGTGGGGGGTACGAGTGCGAGCAGGATGCGAGAGTGGATACAGGATCAGCACACGAGGAGTGAATCATGGATGAATCCAAGCGATATTATGCGATAGCTCGTGCGAGAACTGGCAGGGTCATTAGCCGGCCTGGGAGTGCAATTACTTGTGCATTCCGATGGATTCCTGGGACATATTGGGGCGTCGGTGCGTCGCAGGACGCTGCGGATTCGATGGCTGTGGCGTATGCGACCAGGGAGGGAAGGGACTACTATTGCCTGCCTGGGATTGACAGGGTTAATTCGCGGTAGTCTAATACGCTGAATCAGACGAAAAGTGCCGGCAACGTCGGCCCAGACACGGAACAACCGTACTGATCGGACAAGCATCCGATTGGTGCGGTTTTTTTATTGTCCTGACGGTGACTCATGGTGCCGGAAGAAGAGGACGAGGAAGAGGACGAGGACGCTGAAGGCGTCGAGCAAATCAGCGAAAGCGGTGACGCATGATTCGATGGCTGATTCCGATCCTGCTGCTAGTGTCTCCGCTGCAAGCTCAGTACTTTGAGCCGCAGACATACTTCGAGCCGCGGTTGGTAGCGGTGTCTCAGCCGCAGCTTTCTCCGGTGGCGTCCCATCACGGCGGGATCGCTAAAATCTTTTGGGGTGGTGCCGGTGGCTCGTGTACGCTATTCGACGCGGACGAAGATGGCACTGGGCTGGTCCTGACTGCGGCACACGTAGTCGAAGGACAGGGCGATCAGGGATGGATTGCGTGGCCATCCGGTGAGCGGACAGGAGCCAGGCTGATCGGAGCTGATATCCGCCCGGACCTCTGCGTTGTACGATGCTTCCTGCCGAAGAACTACACGGTTGTACCTCTGGCTGAGGACGACGAATATCCTGTTCGAGGCGACACCGTCGAGGTCTGTGGATACCGCGCGAATTTCCGTGGACGACTCTGCCACTACTTCGCGCGGTGCGACGGCTACGGCACACGCGACACGACCAGTCCAGATCAGATCAGTGTCGAGACGCGAACGGTGTCAGGCGACTCGGGCGGTCCGATCGTCTACAGGGGCAAGCTCTGTGCTGTCCTGTGGGGCTACTCAGAGAGCGATCGAGGCACGCGGACAGAGGGTGCGTGCTGCATCCGCATCCGGCAATTCCTGAGTCGCTTCCGCTGTTGTCCGCCGCGACGAGCAAGGGTCCAGCCACTTCCGCCGCAACGGCACGTCGACGAGGGCCCGGTATTGCCTGGTCCTGTCGACGAAGATGCGGTGCAAGAACAGGTAACACCAACGCCGCCGATCGACCAGGAGGCGATCATCGCAGCCACGATCGCGCGGCTCAAAGCGGATGGCGGATTCTGCGGGCCTTCTGGACCTCCGGGTCCGCAGGGACCGGCTGGGCCGGCGGGCCAGGACGGCGCGCCTGGTCCCGCCGGTTCTGTTGGACCAGCGGCGGAACCGATCGACTACGACGCACTCGCAGCACGCATCGCCGAGAAAATAAAGAGCGAACAACCGCCGGCGGAACCGGATACGCGCCTCCCTCCTTCTGCGGTCTACTATGACATACGGCGCAAACCCAAGAGGTGAGATATGGCTTCTGTGATTGATGATGTTGTTTCCCAGTCGATCAATACTGGACTTGCGAAGGAAGCAGCGGGTGCGTCCGACACGCGAACACGAGCGTGGGATTCTCTCGGCATGGCGATCACCGCGAATCAGATCGGCTACCTGAACAATCCGACAGTGTTGGCTGGTCAAGGAATCAGGATGCTAAACGGAACGCCAACGATGGCTCCAGGTAATGCTCCGAACGCAAACGCCTAATCTGCTGCCATGAGCGAACTGCAACAGGCTGATCGTGATGTGATGCTGCTGGTCGAGGCGTTTTCTCTCGATCAGCAGAGCGGTACATGGGAAAAGTATTTGCAAGGATGGGCTAAAGATGTCGAGCGTAGAATCTCAGAGCGCTTCGGCGACGTTGCTCCAGGAGACAGCGGATCGGCTGGGGGACCAGTCACCGGTGCTGGGCCTGCCGAGAATGGCGGCGGTTGAAAATCTCGTGAATGTTCTCGCTGACCAACGCAAACGAGTTCGCGACAGCCACCGCGTCCAGATGAAAGCTCTGGGGCATGTTGCGGAGGAGGGCGAGGAGGTGGGCATCAGCGTCGCCGGAGATACCACGATCAACAACTACCAGCCTGTAGGGAACGGTTCATTGCTCAGGAAATTAGCACCTCTGTTGCTAGCCGCGATCACTGGTGGTGCATTGCCAATCGCTGGATTCCTGCTCGCTCGATACTTCGGAGGCACTACACAGCAACCGGCACCTATCGAGGACAGAGACTACGAAATTCTGTTCTACGATGCAGATGGCAACCCGATCAAAGTTCCGCACGTTAGCGAACGGAGGTAGCCGTGAAATCTATCTTGATTGCCTTGCTGCTGCTGGCGTTTTGCCGTGTGTCGCATCCAGCGGAATTGGCGTGGTCCTCGTGGGGCGAAGCGAAGATGGCGAGTCGCGTCGATGGCAAGCCGATTGTCGTACTGCTCGCATCAGATAGTTGCCCGCCATGCCGACGAATGAAAACTGAAGTCATGCCTGCTGTCTACCGACGCGGGGCGCTGAACACGGTTCATGTGGCGATCGTCGATGTGGATCGGGAGCGGCAACTGTTCGATAAGCTTCGGCTGCCGTCGTCAGCGTCGATTCCGCAATTGGTGATTACTGATCTGCACCGCTCGCGTGTGCTTGTTGGTTTCCGCGAAGTGGAGCCTGTCATCCGTTGGCTCCAGGGAGACGCGAAGTGACGGCGACAACTGCGACATGGGACGAACCAGTTACTAGCTGGATCCTGTTCTTCCAGGGCTTCTTGCAGGATGAGGGTGGGCGGACCACTCTCGAAAGGGTCCATCGTCGAGTCAACCAGCGATGCTCTGGACCGAACACGATCATTTCGATCAGCGGTTGGCGTGATAATGTCACCGATAAGGCACGTCGGATTGCAAACTGGCGGGACGAGCAGACAGGCGCAAATCCTCGCGTCGTGATCGTCGGATTTTCGTATGGCGGTTGGTCCGCAACTCGCGTCTGCATCGAGCTACAGAAACACGACATGCCAGTCGAGGCGTTGTTGCTGTGCGATCCTGTTGGGCGTTTCTTCGGTCATCTGCCTAGCAGCTTTTCGATGTTCGATGTGATTCCTATCAGGGTGCCGTCGAACGTTCGGAAGCTCTATACGTGGCGGCAGAAGGCGAACTATCCGAGAGGCGGGAGGATCGTCTTGGAGAAGCCTTACGCGGCGTTAAGCGACGGCAAGACTGATGGCGGCGTGAACTGCGGAACATCATGGATCGAGGACAAGATCTTTCACTTCGTGCCGCATGAATCAATGGATGACCATCCTGATTTCCAGCGGACGATATTGCAGATTGCATGTCCTCGCGGAGTGGTTGAGATATGAACCGTCCTCCAGAGAACTACACGAGGAAAGTGGAACTCATCAAGGTGCAGGATGGAGACACAGTCTATGTCAACAGATGTGGAGTGCATGAAGTATGGAAGATCCGATTGAAGGATTGTTGGGCAGATGAGCTGAGCACGCCGGAAGGTAAGGCAGCGAAGGCATACGCTCAGGAGTTGTTATCGAAGGCTAAGGTACTATACTGCACTGTCTACCTGGAGTCATTCGATGGTGGGTTCACTGATTTACTGCGGTCCGTTACGACGATGGGCAGGATTATTGGCGATATTTGGATTGATGAACACACGACGTTGTCGCAGGCGATGGTCGCAGGCGGACATGCAACGGCGGAGAAGTGATTGGTTTTGACTCGAAAGGAAAATGTGATGAAGTATGTAATCTCTGCGGCTGTACTGGTGATGTGTTTCACTGCTGCTGCCTTGGCTGACGTTAACATTTCGATCGAACGCCCGAACGGATTCCGCAAGACGGTCACGCGAGACTGTGCTGGTTTGCGTGTCCACGTCGAGCGTCCTTTGTTGTGTTCTGGCCGTGTCAAGACAGTCGACATCCAGCGTGGTTGTGCTGGGTTCAGCAAGACTGTAACGGTTAAGTAACCATGAGATAGGAGAGCAGGTGATCTATGAGTTCAGAGATGTGGATGGATGAGGCACGGCAATTAACTGCCCAATGCTGGTGCGATGACGAAACCAAAGATCGCGTTATGGACCCAGTATTGGCTGAGTCCGTAGCACGACGAATTGCGTGGTTGATTGACAAGCGTGTCAATCTTTGGCCATTGCGGGACAAGGCATTCATTCATGATGATGGCGGGATCGCTGATTCACCGTGGCGACCGAAGATCCCAGAGTGGGTCTATAAATTGGGGAGTCAAGTCGCGGATTTCAAACACTAGGAGTCAAATATGATTCGATCCATCGTTGTGTTGTGCTTGTTGTCCTCGACTAGCTATGGTGCAGACCTGGCGTTATACCCAGTCGAAGAGCACCTGATCACCGAGACAAATCGGCAGCGTGCATTGCATGGCCTGCCTCCATACGTGATGGACGTAGCTTGCCAAGAGCACGCACGGAACCATTCGTACAGGCAGGCACGGATGCAGTCGATGCACCATTCCGGTTTCCGCGGCGGCGAAAATGTTTCGATGAACTCGTCGAGCAACTCCGCTGCGTGCATCGGTCAATGGCTTCGATCGCCTGGGCATCGGGCTGCGTTCCTGAGCCGACGCTATACGATGTTCGGTGTTAGTGCGTGGCGATCACGATCTGGTGCGACTTACTGCACACAAACATTCCGCTAGAGGTGCATCATGGTTGACGAGCACGGCGATCCAATAACAGACAGGGCCAAGGTATTCACTGCGCTGATGCAGTCGCTTGGTTTCCCGGTGATTGTGTCGTGCGCTCTGCTGTACGCGGCATGGATGTTGGGCAGTTCGTTGGTTGAAAGCCACCAGCAGCTAGTCAACAGCCTCACCAGAGAGAATGAGAAACAGACAGCGTTGTTGGAAGGGCTAGCAGATGTGGTAAAGAATCAGTCCGAAGATCACGAGGCGACGATGAGAAAGATCGTTGACAATCAGGGACTGATCATCAAGCTGATATCGGACAGGAACGCAGGACATCGAGCAGAATAAAACAAGTGACGAGCTACTATCCAACTCACGCGATCCTACCAGAGACAGCCAAAGGACTGTTGGCTGATGGCGTGCCGCAACCGTTCCAGCCTGTCCCAGTTGGCAACGGGTGGATTCACGTTCCGATCTTGTACCGCGATGACGTGAAGTACGAGATCAGCGACACGCCGTGCGTATTTAAAAGAGACATGCCTGACTTTTGTTGCTTCGGTGCATTCAGGGACGGTGCACGCATCCACGAGACCACTTCCGTTTGCGAGGACGAAGGAATCTTCAGACGGGCGACAAAGATAACCGGAGAGGGTTTCACGACTCGTGTCTTGGCATACTCTGGCGTGAGTGCGTGGCGTGTTCAGCACGCGATGCTGGTTCCAGTGCCGAACCGAGACACAACCGACATGGGTTTTCAGGTGCCATGCGGCGATGGACAGGTTCTGTCCAACCTAGGCGGGTACAGCGAAGGCTGGAACACTGGACCGTACGGTCCGTGGAGCGGCTGGGTAGCTTGTGGCGGAACGTTTGTGTCGATCCGTCACGCACGAGAGAAGTTCCCACGTGGATTCAAGGTAGAGAATGGTGCGATCCGCATCTATCAGCACTTCGAGAACGGAGCACGTGTCCGCCCTGATGATGCCCGCTACGAGACAATCGCACATCTGAAATATCTCCATCAGGGCAAGCTCAACACTCGGATGCCGGACGAGTACATGGATGCACTCAAGACGGACCGGCGTTTGGTTGCTGAACTGAAAGGCATGGATCATGTCCAGGCGAGAGACTATCCGCACGTAGGGCTGGCCTCTGTGCTCGATATTCTGGTCGTGCATTACACGCCAGAAAAGATAGGCTGGAATGGCCTGGATTTAGTCGGCGACAGACCGCCAGTGGAATTCGAGCAGTGGCATAACTTGCATCAACGTGGTCCGGTAGTCTCTCTCGTCGAGGTACCGGGCATGAAGGGTGATGACTTCGTGGGTATCGAGCGAATCATCAAACGCAATCTCTGCGAGCGTGTTCTGCCTTACAAGGGGCAGTTCGTGTTCGGTGGATACCCGGATGCTCTCGGCAAAGTGCACCGTTGCCACACGCCGAACCACTACCACCATGTGGGTGTGACATGGAAGCAATTCTTGCGGACACGCGATCAAGACTACCTCCAGCGTGCAAGAGAGTACCACGGGTACTTACGCGATGTTGGCTGCCTGTCGCCTGGTGAGTTCTCGCATGGGACGCACAGCATTCTTCCCTGGACGGAGCGCAGCAGCTTCGGGCATTGGGTCGATCCTGACTCGCTATTGCAAGCGTGGCTTGTTGACGGAGATCGAATATCCAAAGAGAAGTACGATCAGTGGGTGCCATACCTTGGGAGCATGGAAGCATATCCGCTTCGAGACGTGAAGAATGCGTTGGTACAAGCGGAACGGTACTCGAAGTACACAGGCAAGGACTTGTCAGCAGGGATCGCTGCGACTCGCAAGTACATCGAGGCGATTCCATACGACAAGCACGGCGCCGGACCATTTCAGCAGCCGGGCTGGGCCTCGAAGGAATTCTGCCTGCGTGAGAAGGAAGCAATCTTCAGGTCGAATTGGCGGACATTTATGCTGCCGGCAGTGTCTGTCGGAGAACCAGAGAGGCACTTCGGTTGGCTGTCACGATACGAGATCGACAGCATCAGAATCCCGGATGTTAACGACTCAAACATCAGCAGTCAGTGGGGCGAGTACCTCGAAGCCCTCCGAAAGAAATTCCCGAATCTGAAGCACATCCCACCGTTCGAGGAGATGGGCGACTATCCGTTTGCTCCGTCTGGTTGGAGCACGGAGATTGTGTTTCAAAAGCCGGATGGACCGCAGACGTATCGCGTCCAATTTCACGCATTTCTTGGCTCTGGCGATCCACACGCAACGTCGATCCTTGTCAAGCGACCGGATGGATCGCACACCGTACTTGTGGCTCGCGTTCCGAATTACAACAACGGATGGGCAGAAAAACAGATCACGCGAGTCTCGGGCCGCGACGGCATGGAGAAAGAGATCGTGGTTGATGGTCCTGCCGGGCAGTACAGGTTGTTATTCCGCGCTCACGAGCTAGGGCTGTTCGGTCCGATCACTGGTCCAGAGTATTGCATCGTCCTTCCTGGTGCGAAATGCAGTTTGTTCGAGGGCTGGTTTAAGAAACCGAACAGCGATCCTATCTGGATTCGCAACGAGCTTGCGGGGGTGGTCGAGGCTATTCCGCAAAGGCCGTTGGTATTCGTCTGGCTAGTCGGCGGAGTGTTCGCCGCCAAGAAAGAATGGTTGCCGTAACAAGGAGCACAGCATGTCACTCAAAGCCTATGTTGCAGGTCGTCTTAAGGACAATGACCAGACAATCCTCGACGATCTGAATGTGACGATAGAGCAAGTCAAGGTCGCTCCGGCAGCGACAGAAGAACTCATCAAGGAGCTGGATAGTGCTGGTGCTCTCAGCAAGGATGCCATCGCCAGACTCACAGAGTACACGGCCGAGGACGTGAGCATTGCATCACGGTTCATCGGCAGGTTGGCGACTCTCGAAGATATCGCTGAAGCTCGTGCTGCCATTACTGCCGAGGCAACGCAGTCTCTTGTGCGAGAGGCAGCGACACGACGCATCAATCAGCTCTGGGCGGCGATTGACACGCTGCAAACTGAGGCAGATGTAATCGCGGAGTTCAGTAGGTAATCATGGCTTGGCTCTACTCAATCGCTGACGGAAACTGGACTGCCGCCGCAACGTGGGGCGTGTGTGCGACTGGCACTATGGATTCAGAGGTGGGTAGCGATACAGTCACGACTGCCTACAGCGGCACGCGGTCCAGCACGTTTACGCCGGGTGCAGTCACGGTAAGTCACCTGGCTTGCAAATTGGCGAACAGGACTGGCACGACAGGGACGTTCTCGATTTCTTTACGTAACGCAACAATTGGTGCTGATGATTTTGTTACTGGGACTGAGTGTACAATCAATTGCTCGGACCTGCCGGCTGCGGTAACGGCTGACGCCAATGGTGGTTGGGTCGTGTTCAAGCTGTCGTCGCCTGTGCTCTTGCTCGCGGCGACGCTGTACAACGTCCAGGTCAAGACATCCAGCGCCACGCAAGTTGTTGTGTTTACTAATGGTACTACCGACAACGTGTCTCGATTGATTGTCACGACAACAACTCAGGCTCCGGTTGCTGGCGATGACATGGTAGTCGGTCGAGAGTGGACTGGTGCAGGTGCAAGCAATGCACGAGCGGTCACGATGGACAACACGGCTTCTACCGACTTTGGATCGGCAACGACAGCCGTTGGAACTCCTGCACTTGCAATCAGCGACGGCGGAACGCTCACATGGGGAGTAGCTGCTTCTACTGCCTATCTGCTGAAGATCAGCGGCAACGTCGTGGTCTATATGGGCGGCACTCACAACCAGGGAACGTCGGGCACTCCTACGCCGAGCGGCTCAAGTACTGAGCTGCGATTTGATTGCGGCACGAATGTGGACTTCGGTCTGACTGTGCGAAATCTAGGCACCGATAATTTCTACGGTACGAAGGGCGTTACTGCGGCATACACCAAATTGACTGCGAATGCCGCTGCGGCTGCTACGGTACTTACTGTCATAAGTACGACAGGGTGGGAAGTTAGCGATGAACTTGCCATTGCAACAACTACACGAACAGCAACGGAATGTGAAACCAAGACGATTTTGACGGTTGATTCGGCAACGCAAGTCACGCTCACTGCCGGCCTGACAAATGCCCACAGCGGAACTAATGACGCGAATGGTGATATCCGGGCCGAAGTCGCAAGCATCACAAGAAACGCACGCCGGAATGGAACATCAGCCACACTTCAAGGCTATATCGACATCAAGGCCACAGCCACTGTCAATTGGAGCAAGTGCCAATGTAAATGGATGGGGTCTGGTACGGGTAACAAACGCGGAGTGCAAACGGCAACAACTACGGGCACATTCACGATGACGTTATCGGTGCTCCGGGAATTTGTAGTCACGTCGTCATTGTTTTACGTGTCAGGAATATCTGGTGGAAGTGGGATCAGCATAACGAAGAATGTGATGTACTCGATTGACTACGTGCCTTTTCATACTGGTGATGGTGGCTCTAATGCGATGGTGTGCGATGACAACATCTGCATATTGTCTGTTGGTTCGACTGGCATTAATGCTTTTCACATCCAAACTACTCTTACTGGCTCATTCAAACGCAATATCAGTGTCGGGCAAAGAGCTGCTTCTGCTACTTCTGCACAATTTGGATTCATTAGTGGCAGCGATACCATCCATCCTGATGGTGTGATTGCTGATTTGGAGGGTCATGGTGGTGCTGGGTCTGGTATAATCTTCAACCAAACGACGGCATTAGTCATTAATATTGGTGGAACAAATCGTTTCTATCGGAATAGTAGTTATGGCATCAACTCCAATGGTACTGGTGGGCATGTGTCTGTCACCGCGGCGAATATGTTTGGCAACACTACTGCTGGGTTGCTATTACAAGATGGTTTCCTTTTGCTGCCGTCGGCTACTTTCAATGCCGGAACGACGCTAACTCAACCAATCGGAATTGCGGTGGGTGCTGCTGGTGCAGGAATCGTGAAATTAAGGTTGTCTAGCTTGGGATTGACGAATGCCCATGCGACAGCGGACATTAGTACAACTAATGCCAACACCACACAGGTTATCGGCCATGATGTTACGCTTGGCTCCACGAATAAAGTGGTATTGGCTTTGCCGAGGCCGATTGGAGAAAACTATCCAGCAATTACAATCCTCAAATACGGTGGTGTGGCGGGCGATCACAGAGTCTGGAAATACGGTGGGCGTCTCACCGGAACGCAGCCTATCCACACGTTCGAGACTGATACCACAATTTTTTCGACAGCATCACCGTCGCTGCGAATGTATCCAGGTTATGCAGCCCGCAAGCTACGCTCTAACATTTTTCGCGTGGCTGTCGCATCAGGTGCAACGCTCACGCCGTCCGTTAAGGTGCGGTCCTCTCTAGTATCTGCTGGCGACAGCGCTACGTACAACGGTGCCTATGCACGATTGATCTTGCTGGAGAATCAGGCCGCTGGCATAACCGCCGATACAGTTCTTGACACAGCGACGGCTGCGAACGAAGGTGCGTTTGAGACGCTCACTGGCACAACTGCCTCTGTCACCGCTGACGCCATACTAGAGTTTGTCGTTGATTGCGACGGCACCGTAGGGTGGATCAACATAGACGATTTTAGCTGCGTCGGGATTGATCCTGGTGGGATGAAGAACTGGGCAGGATTGTTGGCTGGTCCTGGAGTGTGGGGCGTGCCAGCGGTCGGTCCTGTCGGTAGCGCGAAGATCATTCAGAACATCGGAACATATTAGGAGGAAGTATGGCACTCTATCTTTTACACAACGGTGCGGCGGCGGGTGCAGCGGCACCAGTTGCAGTGACGACAGGAACCGTCATCAAGACGATGATGCAGATCAAGCCCTCGGCGACAATCGTCGCCAAAGTTGTCGAGTGGGGCATCTCGTTCGACGGCTCAGCGGCAGCGACGCCAGTGAAGTGCGAACTCGTGGAAACGTCCGGTGCGGCAACTGTTACTGCCCACGTCGCGGCAGATATAACTAAACTGGATGCTAACGCATTGGCTGGCGGCGATCCGACCACGAATCTGATTGTTGTCGGGACCACGTCTACGGGCTACACAGCAAGCGGCGAAGGGACGCCAGGTACATGCAGAATCTTTGATCTGCAATTCGTGGCACCGACGAACCAATACATCAAGCAGTTTCCTCTTGGTCGGGAGCCGATTATCCAGGTAAGCACACACCTGCGTGTGCGTGTGACTGTTGGGGCTGCGATTAACTGTTACTGTTATTGCGTCATCGACGTGTAATTTATGTCAGCAAGACTTGGCAGACGACAACCGTTCAAGCCGTTGATCAACAAGAAGCCATCTGCGGCTCCTGGTGGTCCACCAAGTCGCTTGGTTTTCAATAAGCTACTGCACGCGACGATCCACAACTCGCTACTGTGCTACTGCTCGCTCGCGTCGCAGCTCTTCAAGACGTCGCTTCTTGCGGTTTCTGTCGAGAGACAGCAACTCTTGAATGGCGGACGCTCTGTCTACAGGCATTTGCTCCGCATCCTCTTCCGTGAGATACGGCGTTTCAAATATCGATCCGCCAAGGTCTCTGATGGACTCTCGAATGACGTCGCCAGCCTTGCGCTGCTGAGCAGCAGGCGATATGTCAGACACCTTGACGCCGGTCAGAAGATTGATCGCCTTGTCTATCGGCCCCTTGCGAGGATCGAACCCAACCCTGATCTTGTTGATAGCCGTGCCGAGATACGGAGTTGCCGAAGAAAGGTATTCCGGTATGATCCCGAACTGATCCTTGTCGAATTCATTGTACCCGAAACTCTGTGCTATGTTGCTCACCGCTTGACCGAGTGCAGGGTTGGCATCCTGAATGTCCTGACCGCCCGCGAACAGTAGCTTCTGCGTGGCAAGTTCAGCGGCTCCCTTGACAAGAGGATTCGTCCTGGACAGTAGCTCCGACAACGTACCGGATACAGTTCCGAGAGCACCCGGACCGATTGTCCCAAGTTGCAGCGGATCTTCGTAGCCGATCCCCAGGTTGGTCAGGTATCTCTTGGTGCCATCGGGGCTTGTCCCAAGAGGGATGTTAAGTGTTCTCGAATACCGATCTGGAAGCGGGGTGGTATCGTCCCTGGATCTCGCCGCTGCCTTGATGGACTGGGCTGTGATGCCGCCTGGACGCTCATACAGCTCACGCAGGGTCCATGGCACCATGCCTCGCGTGAATCGGTAAAACGGGAAGAGCCTCGTCATCTTTTCGCGTTCGAACGCCGTGAACGCCTTCGAACGGTAGTCCACGTGCGCCTCTCGCACTTGCCTGGTGGCTGCTTCCTGACCGAAGCCGTCAGCTCGCAGTTTGATGTACGCAGCCCCACGATTTGCGGAGTCGGTCCAATACCCGGCATCGTCGCTTGCGGAACCCAGGAAGAACTTGGTGTCTCTTTTGCCGAACACGCCCCTCTGATCCAGCGGGTTGATGGTCACGTCGGGATGCCGCAGTAGCAACTTGTCCTTGATCTGCCGCCAGTCGTATGGACGATCACCAGCAAACTCACCCAGCATTTCCTTGATAGTATCTTCCCTGCCGCCCGGCCCCAGGTGGAGAATGTCTGTCCCTTTGTAGTGCCCCAGGATGTCGTTGGCGTGCATCTCCCGTCTGAGGGCGTCCGTTACCGCCTTGTCTGTCTTGCCGAGCTTAGGCAGCATCTTTGCGACGCCTGGAACGGCATCTGCCCCCAGAAGCACCTGTTTCATCACGCCGTATGCTTTTTTGCTGAAGGTTCCGGTTACAGCGTTCTGCCATATTCCTGTCACCAGATCCCTGACGTGCCTGGATGGCGTTGCGAGTACGGAGCTTTTCCAGAGAGCGTGCATGGAGTCGAACGTCTCTTTTAGGCCCTTCACCGCATCCGGCTCGACCCAGCCCTTGACGAATCTCGCCAGATTCGCGGCGATTTCCTTCGGCACAACCATCTGACCGATTTCTTCTCTGGCGATGTCTGGCATTTTCTCAGCCAACCGCTCGAATGCCCGTGGCGTCAGATGTGATGCGCTCAGGACTTCTCTTATGGTTGGCAATCTCTTCCCGTGAGCAAGAGTCTGTGATGGCGACTTCCAGGCTGTCTTGGCGATCAAGTCAAGGGACTTGTCGATTGCCGCGACAGAGTCCAGTGCCTTGACCTTGTACTGCCCGAACCGAATCATCGGATCACCGGAGAATCCGCCGCGAGACAACTGTTCGACGTCGAGCTTGCCAAAGAATCCAGCAACTTCAGGCGGAACCGCAAGCTGTGGTGAATCTGCGAGAAATTTCGCGATGGCTTGTTCGTTCCCGATCAGATCAGGATTCTCGGAAATCAGACGTGCTGCCCTGCGGATGGCTGCCGTGCCTGCTGGTACGCCTCGCACCGTGCGCATGATCTCCGACTGCTTGTTGGCGCCCATGCGGAAGGCTCGCGGAGGTTCTCCGCCAGGGTCAGATTTGTATATCTGCCTGTGGGCGTAACCCAGACCGTCGTCGTCCAGCCCTTCGATTGGCCTGCCGTATCTCTGCTGCAATTCGAGCAGGAACTCGCGGTCTCTTTCAATCTCTTTGGATATATTCGCAAGCAACGGATTCGAAGCGTAATCCTTGCTTTTCACGCCTTCGATCAATTCATACAGCTCATCTTCGTGTTCAAGTGAGGTAAGGTTGGAGTCACGCCTGGCCTGCGACCACGTGCCGATCTGATCTCGCACGGTGCGCTGGTTCGCATCCATGTTCTTTGTCAGTTGCTCGGCAGTTTCGAAGCTCGTCCTTCCTTCGACGTCGCGCAAGCGGTAGTCGACTAGCCGCCTTGCTGCGGCACCTGTTTTCCCAAGCGTTGTTTCTGCTGCCCGGACAGCCCTGCCTAGTACAGGCACTTCCTTGGTTGCCCCGTACAGCGACTTGGCTGCCCCGCTGAACGGAAGCTCGTCAAGAATGACGGCTGGGTCTCTCCACGGCAGCCCCAATCCAATCGCTCCTCCAGACGCCTCTTTTGCAATCGGGTCTGCCAGGAGTTCGGCTATCGGATCGATGCCCTTGCCTTTGACGTACTTGCCAGACGCATCCGCAATGTCGGCCAGTTTTTCAGCCGCGTACCTGCTGCCGATGTCATCCACGTCGGCAGCTCTCCTTTGAAGTGCCGTAACGACATCTGTGATGTTTGTGCTTGCGCGTTTCGCAGCCCCCTTGGGGAGTGCAGATGCCTTTTGAAGAAGGCTTCCGGCTCGGCTGACTCCTGGCAGGACATAGGCTGACGGATCAAACGCAATATCTCCTGCTAAACCCGCGGCATCCAAGGCTGCGTCGAGAGGGTTGCCAATCGGATGGAATCCCTTCACGTTCTGGGGCGCCCCGAGGTTTGTCATCACGTCCCTGAAGCTAGCGCTGTCGTCTTCGCTTGTCAGCCCTAGCGTATCGCTGAATGGGATGAATGACGCTAGCTCAGACGCTGGCGTGTCGCCGCCAGTGAGCATATCGAGACCGCCAACCACTGGTCTTCGGAGCTTGTCGAGGCTGCCTCCGATCCACCCCAAGAGAGACATCCCCTGTCCGGCCAGACTACGCAGCAGTGATTGCTCTTCGATACTCGGCTGCAACTGGACTGGCTTCCGCTGTTGTTGCGTAGCGCCCAAACCGAGCCTTTCGTACAGCTCATCGATAGGGTCTTTGCGCCTGGACCTGCCGCCCAAGCCAAGTTCCGAGTACAGTTCGTCGAGTGGATCTGCCATGGTGGCTATTTAGTCGCACCCAAACCATATCTGTATTTGTCGATTTCGGGTCCGTACCGCTCAGGGATCTGTGGTAGCGAGCTTCTCGCGCCAGAACTTCCAAATATACCGGAAAACATGCCCGGAGCGTTGTCTGATTCCCAATCACGCCCGATCGTTGCCCACGCCCTGGCAAGCTCGTCTTGTGTGACGCCTGGAACCTGACGCGCCATTGCGTTGAATGTTGCCAGGTCGCCACCGGAATCTCTGGCGATAGATGCCAATGCTGCGTCACGCATATTGGCTGCCAACAACTCGCTGACTGTCGGAGGTTGTCCGCTCTTTCGCCTCTCAGCGATCACCATCTCGGGGGAGTTCACCTTCTCAAGTGCTTCATCCATCTGTTCGCCTTCCTGGATGCCCTTGATGTCCTGGATCTTGAGAAGCGTCTCGTTCTTGTCTTTAGCTTCCTGCAATCTAGCGGCTACCTCCCTGTCTCTCATGTTTCCAGCGATGTAATCACTGTACCCCTGCGGACCACCAATGTATGCCGAGAGCATCCCCGATGGTTGGAAAATCTGAGGCATTGCACGTTGGCCCTGGGGAACAGGAACTGCCTGTTGGCCTTCTGGGGCACCCTGATCTTCATCAGGCATGTTCTGCAACTGGTGTGCAAGCTCAAGCGCCAGGATGTTCGGTATGCCTGGATTGTCACGCTCCAGACGACGGGCAATGCCGCGTTGATTCACGAGGTTCTGCCGATCGTTTCTCCCGCCCTTGCCAGTTATGTCTGGGCGAGGACGCGCCATGAACTCCTTCTGCTTGTCGATTGCAGCCTGCTTGCCGTCTTCATCCCAATACCCCTTGATGCCCCTGCCCTGATTGATGTCCGCAATGTTCACCCCTTTGACATTACTACCACCTTTCACCGTATTCGAAACCGAACGGCGCACATCATCGCCGCGGATCTTTCTGGGCGGACTTTCAGGCACCAGCGGAGGCATATTGGCAAACCTGTCCGCTTTCATGCCGACAGGGTTCCTGACCTTCTGCCGAGTCGCCGCCACTCGATTCTCTGCCATCTCGTCAAGCTGCTCAGGACGCATCAACCGCTCTTCTCTCTGCTCTTGCGCGATCTCAGCGTCCAGATTCTTCATGAACGCAACGTCCATCGGGCTTAACTGTCGTGTTCCACGTGACTGCTTGAGACCAGGACCAAGAAGGGACGGCATGTCAGCAACGGGAGGTGCAGCGGCAGCAGTAGGTGGCGCAGCAGCGTACCCGCCAACGTTGACTGGACCGTTAACTTCGAAGTCTTCCAAGGTCGGCTCTACAAAACCGCCAAGTGCAGCAGGTGGCGGTTGTACGCCGCCGCGAGCCTTGAGGATCGCGCGTTCGAGCCAGCCCGGTTCAGTGTCCCAGTCCTCGCTGCCCGCATAGAGTCCGTACATTGGGTTTGTTGGCATATATCACCTCAGAAATGAAAGAAGCATATTCATTCCGGTCTGGTCTTTCCCGATCTGCTCGCGTTCCCGCAGAGAATTGAATTGCTGTAGCATGTTCGCCATTTTCAGTGCCTCATCTTCGCGAGAGACTTGACCGGCAAACTTGTTCTTTATGTTGGCAATCTCGGCGAGCAAGGGAACCTCTGCGGCAGCCTGTCGCTGACGAGAGACGCCAGACGCTATGTCCGGGATAGCACCCGCAACAGAACCGGCAGAACGCGAGGCGCCGGGCGTGGTATTGCCCTTCATCGCCCATCGCATGTCGGGTGTGTTTTCTGCTGTTGCAAGATTCACTGCCCCACTTGTCATGCGAGGCGTGTAAATATCCGTTGGCCTGATCGACGTCCTTATGTCCATCTTCCCGCCGCCTGCCCCACCACCACCTCCCAATCCGCCACCCAATCCACCACCAAGGCCGGGTCTTAATATATCCTGCGGCGGTGGCGGTGGCGGAGTGAGTGGTTTCGCTCTGCCGTGAGGACCACCACGCGCGAAGTCTTGAGCCGTCCAGTTTATACGCGACATCCCCCAGTGCGGATCGTAGTAGCTCGGCAGTTGCCCGCCGCCGCCGAATGTTGGTCCAACGGTTTGCATCCCTGGGTACATGATCGTCGCCATAGCTAACCTCCTAATCCGAGATCCATTCCACCAGTCAACGCACCGATCAGATCCAAGAGCATTGAACGTCGTGCCGCGTCGTTGGAAACACGACCACTTTCCTGGGAGTACAGATTTCCGAACCCGCCTAGCGCGGCATCAGACCTGGCTCTGTCAAACCCCAGTTGCATCTGTGCCTGCTGATAGGCAGAGTTTCTGTCGAGTTCATTCCGGTTCTCGTAGAACCCGGATCGCAAGGCATCTTGCAGCATCGTATTGGATTCAGACTGCTGCTGCCGGTTCATCGCCGTGCCGTAAGGTGCGTTTGCCGTCAGGTTACTGGACGGACGCAATCTAGACAGGCTTTCGTTGATGGACTGCTGCGGCAACTGCCCTGCTGTGATTCCCGTCTGATACGTTCCGATGCCGGGCTGGGTGATTGTGTTGCCGCCAGATGCCGGTGGTTGTCCCGATGCCCCTGGGTACAGCGTGCCAGAGTTTCCGCCAAGATTGTCCGATGCAACAATATGTTCCCTAAGGGGCCTAGTGCCAGCCATCGGCCGTGGCTGACTTGCGCCACCAGCGTTCCCAGTCGCAGCATTGATTCGCGCTTGATTCTGTCGCTCGTATGGATTGCTGCTGGTCCCATACGGCGAACGCGGCTGCGGTGGTGCCACGCCAAGATTGTCCGACGCGACGATATGTGCCCCAAGAGGCCTCGGGCCAGCCGACGGCGGCGGTGCAAACCCCGCTGGAGGTGGCTGACCACCTCCAAACGTTGGATACTGCCCAGCCGGAGGCGGTGGCGACACGGCTCCCTTGAGTACATATTGCTGACGTGGATCGGCTTGGATCGCAGCGCCGCCAAAAGGCTTGTACCCTGGATCTCCAGGTCTTCCTAGATATGCCATACATCACCGACTTGTGGTTAATAGTTGGGACGAGGACGAGGACGATAGCGGTCCATGTTTAGCGGTGCTACGTTGGAACCACCAAAAGACGCCTGGGCAAATGGATTGTCATCGCCCGGACCAAACGCTTTGAATCCGAGTCCTCCTCCGCCAGTTATTCCGCCGTAACCAAACAGCTTCTCCAGCAATGGCGAGAGTTGGGTAAGACTTGCCAGGCGACCACGCTGCCGCGCCTCTTCCGCCCCCACTCCAGCGTTCCTTGCCATGTCGATGTCTGCCATCAGTTTCTTGTTGGCAAGACTGGCTTGCTGGTTGGCTGAGTTGATCGCGCCAATTTGCCCCATCGCACCTTGGAGCTGGTTGCCAAAGTTACCAAACCCTTGAATCTGTCCCTTGGTAAGGTAACTCGCCAGGCTTTCTGGGGGGTTCATCTGAGAGAACAACTGATTGAAGTCGCCGGTCCAACCCCCTCGCCCCGGTGCCTGTGGTAAGAATTGATTTGGCATAAATCCTCCAGATATGTTGGTGGTTTATTCTACACTGAAAATACCGACTTATTCAACTTCAGCCTTCCATTTAGGGGGAGACGCCGGGCAGCTTTCGGTGCCCATCCGGATCTTGTTGGCAAGCACCCTCTCGGAATTGCCCAGGTAGCACCCGCAGAGTGTGCAGAGGCCGTCTTGTTGGTGTTGGCACGGCAAGCATATTTGCGTGTAAATCCTGTCTATTTCTTCCGGTTTTCTTGTCGGGCTTCCAGCGGCAATCCATCGCGTTACTGCACGACTGGCTGACAACACACGTTGCATCACGGAGGGAGTAACAGCCTGCTCTGGAACATGCCCGTTCCTTGATCCAGTGCATTGTGGCGGGAACAGATTCGGGCTGCTGCTGACAATCGGCTTCCGCTTGCAAACACGGCACTGGTGTTTCCAGCGGTTGTCGCTTAGCTGTGTCGTGACGATTTCGCATCTCATGGAATCGAACAGGTCAGGTTGGAAAGGTCCAGGTTTTGGATGCTTCCACTTGGCCCCCCCTGCATCGGTATGTTCCCGATGTTCGTGCAGTTGATTGGAAAGCCAGCAACATTTTTAGTGAACGTCGCTGAAGCGTTTTCACCGCACACACGAATATCCATGGAGACGCTGACTGAAACAGGTCCGGGTGCGCTCCCAGTGAAAACCACAGAAACGTATTGCGAAAATCCAGGGTAAAGGCTTTGCCCGACTGCGCATGGATTAGGCGACCCGCTGCCAGGACAAACCCCAAGGTCTTCGTAATCAAACCATAACTGGTCACCACACAAATTGCCTAGACAAGTGGGCGTGTGTGGGGCGCCGAAGTCATCCGTGCATTTGTCGAAAGGAACTCCAAACGTTGCGTTGACCAATGGTGTCGCGGTATTCGGGTTGCAAGCGTAAGCTGCCAGAGTCGTTCCCGTCGCACCGGCAAATGTCACCGGCAGTGTGTCCCCTTGGAAAGGTCCATCTTCGCAGGCTGTGCAGGCTACGCAAAGATCGTCGCATGTAGGACACAATGGGTTCAGATCGTCGATTCCTCGCTCTAACGTCACTTCGTAAAACGTGGTCGTCCCTGATGTAGTTCCTACGCCGACACCACCCTTGATCGGACCTGTCGGCTGAGCTGCCACGATGTTGCAGACTCCTGTCTCATACACCGGAGTTCCTGTGCTGTCGTCGAACAAATACACGCAAAACTTGCCGTCGGCATGAATGACCTGCATCGAATACGGTTGGTTCGCTCCCGTAGTAACCACCACGCTTCCGACTTCTGTGCCGTTGACGAACGCCTTCAGCGTGCCGGGGTTGTCGACAGTCAATTGACCATACGAGTTTCCGGCAACGTCCGTGTAGACCCGAATGACGTTGCCTACTTGGCTTGTTTGGAATGCCGCTGTAATCGCATGAGAGCCGGCTGCTTGTGGATGGATCGTTTCAATTGACGCGGTAGCACTGCCTGTCGAGACCACCAGGTTGTTATCTGTGATAGAAAAGACGTCGGACGATTCAGACCACGAACACCCTATATCGCTGTTATTGCCACGTGTGAAGTCGTCCGTGAGTATCGTGCAGCCCAGCGCAGCCGGGTAGGGACACGACAACTCAGAGGCGGCAGTGGAATAGTGCCTGTAATACGCGAAGTCGTCGAATTTGACAGCACCAGTTACGGTGCCTGTTCCAAGGGCTACGCTGGTTCCAAGGCGGGTAACGTTGTACCGTATGACGTCCGTCTCGTTGTAACACGCCGTTAATTGCGACTCTGCGCCATCCGCCACTGGGGTCACACCGTACCAGACTTGCAGCAACTTGGAATACGACGGTGGGGCATCGATCCGCATCTTCGTTAACAACGTCCCGGCACCATCGTAAAGTGCCAGACATCCATTCGGCGATCCAATAGTTACCTGGGCAAAATGGTTTGTGCCTACATGCACACGTATTTCGTCGCCGGTCTGTCCCTCAATCTTGACCGTGACGTAGTGCGATGGCGTATTGAGCGGATGGGTGGTGTTGCATATCAGCTTGGACGTGCTGCTGCTCACGCTCAGTCTGTTTGCGGATATGCTCCAGTCGCCGGCTGATTCCGACCACGAACACCCGACATTTGTGTTGTCCGCCCTGTCGAACGAGTCGGCCATGATATTGCACGCATTGCCGATGTACGGGCATGAGGGCCATGTCGCCGAATGGTGCCGGTAATACTTGAAGTCATCGAACCTCGCTGCCGCCGCCGTGCTGCCAGTCCCGAGTGCGACGCTGGTGCCGCCTCGCGTAACACTGTAGGACACCGACGCCTCTGTGCCGACAGCGGCGGAAAAGAGCGATACCCCAGTCATCGGGTCAGCCCCGTATGCCACGGTAAGTTTCGTGAGTGTTGCCGCCGCGATACTGGCACGAACGGTAGTTAGCGTGACATCTGCCGCCGTCTTCAGCCTGAGGCATCCTGTCTCTGTCGATGAACCGATCTCAACCTCTGCAAAATGATCCCCCACGTGGACCCGAAGTTTGTCCCCCGCGTTGCCGGCGATGTAAACCGTCACGTAATGGCTCGGCACGCCGTCTGGATGTGTCGTGTCGCACGTCAGCTTCGCGCTGGTCGAAGATGTCGTCATCTCCGTGGTTTCGACCCATGTTCCGCTCGTCTGCGTCCATCCTGTGATCGTCGCATCGTTGAAGTTGTCTTGGAATATCAAGCACTGATCTACTGGCGGAGGAGGAACCACCGGGACGCAGCACGTCGCCAGGTCTACAGGAACGCAAAACGGCTCTCTCGCCGGTCCGACGGGTGCAGGCGGGGATGGAACGAATCCGGTGTTGCAGTTATTGGTGCGCAGATCCCAATCGCGAACCTCGCACCCGGTCAGCCGATAGATCGCATACCCAGACGATGCATCAGTGCATGAACCTACCTTGCAACAGGTAACTCGCAGTTCGTTGAAGAAAGACCCGGAATGTGCCGGTTGCTGCTGGATAGCATCCGAAGAACAGCAGGAAACGAAGCTGGCTCCGAAATTGTAGGAGTACACATTCCACGCCGACCCGTCCCATCGCCACAGGGTGGCACCGTATCTGGACGGGCAGTCTATGCAGCGACAACACGAGTCCCTGATTTCGCCAATCGCGATCCCGGACACCTGCCTGTAGACACCCGGTCCAACGATTTCGTGTGGTGGGAAGGGGATGCAACTGGACTGGCAGATACACGAACTCGTAGGACCGTAAGGCTGCCAGTTCGTCCCCATCCACTGCCACTGCTGGTTCCCCATGCAGCAGCATTCCGGGGGATTGCAGCAACAGTGCATGTCGAAGGTGGTGGTGGTCGGCATACCCTACTCCACGCACATTGCCGTTACGGATACGGTTCCAGACTGAGCCGGACTAAGCAACCGAAGGCCAAGCCGAGTCCCGCCGGGAATGACGAGTTCCCTGCCGGGGTTGAAGGTTATCCTGCGAGCAGTCTGCGGATGGAACACGTCCGCCCAAATGACGTTCCCTGCCGTTGGTTCTGCCGTGGCTGTGTGCTGAGCTGTCGTCTGTAACGTCTCATCGTCGCTGGAATTCGTCTTCACAGGCGTCAGTGACGACATGGTTCCCGCGGTTGTCTGAGCCAGAATCTGCACATGCACTGGCACCTCAGTCGCAAGGACACCCAGGAATCCAATCGACACTTCGTTGATGAGCACCCGGTGATTCGACGCTGCCACGATCTGCATGATTGTTTTCGTGGCGGTTGTGTAAGCAACGCTCCCCGTTGAAAGAGTAAAAGCTAATCCTGCCATAACGCAACTCCTTTAAGTAAAGTTCTGAGGCGGGCTTTGTTGCCCGGTCACCGGCATCTGATGCTGTACGATACCGCCTGTCGGTGTCTTTGCTAACACCTTGATCCGCTCCTTTGTGACAGAGAGCGTGCAGCTTTGGTCGTTCAGTGTTATGTCCGTCACGACGTCGAGTTCCCGCCAGTCAAATCCCTGCGAGATCAGGAAGTCCACGAGCAGATACTGAAACCAGGACACGCCAGGTGCGAACACTGTAATCCCACCCTCGATGACCTGCGTGATTTCGTTGTAGGTGCTCGTCGTATTGTTAACGGTGATCGCAGTGGCTACATCTTCGCTATCCGGGGGCTGCCCTGGTGGCCACACATCCATGTCAACGGCACCCGGCGTCTCCATCTCGATGTTCATGCCGGCACGATGGCGTAGCGGGTGGGAGCAGTTCCCGAACTGGTGGAACAACGCGGAACGCAGTTCTTCCAGCGTCTTGGTGCTATTGATCGCCGCCGCGATGTCCGTGTACATCAGTTTCCTCTGTTCGGTGCAACTACCGTGTTGTAGCCCATGAGGGCTTGAAGTAATGGGCTTATATCCTGGAGGTTCTGGTACTGCCCTGGAGGCTGATAGCCCTGCTTTATCGCCTCACGTTCGTCATCTGTGTACTTTATGTAATCCCATGGATCCATGTCCTTCACATACTTGGAGCCACCCCGCATGGCTGCGATTTCGTCAGGCAGCAACGGCGGCAGATCGGCATATCGCATAGTCTCAGTCGCCTGCCCTGTCGGGGTCAGAGAGTAACTGCGCATCGTTTTGCCTGCCAGATAGTCGTCGAACAACCTGGCTGCCTCGGCACTGTCGGCGAAAGGTGGTGATACATGACCGCCTCCAAACACGTGCTTGCCTAGCGTTTTCACCATGGTTGAAAAATCTTGCCTGCTAGCAATTGCCGTTGGGCTGAGTGGACCTTCAAACCTTGGCGATGTGATCCCTGGGCTGCCGCTGAATGCGTTGCCGATCGCGGTTGCCTGCGCTTCTGACCAGAATGAGGGGTATTTCTTTGCAAGTTCCCTTGCTGGCGTGTAGCCAACAGTTGGGTCGCGTTTCGAGTAGTATTTCTTGCCCTTTGGGATCAGATGCGGCTCGCCGATCGCTTCCAACAATGCCGCGGCTTCGTCCGGGAATCGTCCACGCATCGTGTGTATCAGCTCGTGCGGCAGGGTGTCGTCCAATTGCCTAGGGGCAAGACCATGGCGTAGGTACATGACGTCAGGTCGCAATCTTTCAAACACAGAACCCAACATTCTCTCATTCAATGGCAGGTTCTTCAGGGTGTATGCGCTCACACCGATCCGGTCCATCATCCTTTGTATTTCCGGACCTGCTGGACTGACGTCTTCGGGCGTAATTCCGTATGATGCCACGGCGCCAATTCTGGCTGCTTCATCTCTCGGCGCTTGGACCATCTTTTTCAAATCCGGCAATACGGGGTCGTAGGAATGACCATCAAGCCAAGCAAGCCGATCATGGATTACGTCTTTAGTAAACTCATCCGTGTATGGCATTGTGTCTATGCTGCGCTGACCCAGGTCGCGTTTCTTGCGAGCAGCGCTATCGACCATGAGATTGTTCCAGCGGATTTCATCCTGCACGGCGTTTGCGCCAGCCTTTGCGACATTGGCTTTGTTCGCAGCCTTCAGCAGAGCGCCGCCAAGCATGTTCATGGGATCCGCTATCGCTTCCACTCCGAATCCAGCCGCGTCGCCAAAATCCAGTCCTTCGGTGTTGGGACCGAGAGCGCCCCATGTCTCCAACATGTCGCGCCCGCCCGTGCGATCTTCAGGGTTGAAAAGACCTTTCACCGGGTTCTTGCCAGCAAGCGTGTTGCGTGCGATAGATGCCGGGGTATCCATCACATTGCTGACGTACCCCAAGGTTTCCATTGTTGGCTTCGGCTGCATGTCCCTGGCGAAATTACCAATGGCATCCAGCAACCAGTTTCCGGTAGATTTACGCTTCTCAGGCATCAGTTCTGCCCTCCTACGACTCCCATCAACTCAAGGCGGTAGACCTTGATCGCATAGTCCGCCTGGAACCCACGCAATTCTACGGCAACGAATCGATCCGTCTGCGCATCGTGGTCAAGCCGACCCGTGAGCAGTCTTGTCGTGAATCCCGATGCGTTCTCGTTCGTGCTGCGAGTCAGCTTCATGTCCACCACGGCATCCGGGTCGCCGCTCACGATGCTCAGTCCGTCTCCTCGATCGAACGCCAGTTCTGCGTTTTGAGCGGTTGTCGAGTGGTTCAGGTATCTGCGGATGTCGAGAGATGCAGTGCCCGTGGTTGGTTCGAACACGATCCGCATGTCTCGACGGTTCTCGATGTCGGAATTTACGAACTGGAACAACCCCGTCTTGACGTTCCACTTGATTGCCCCGATCAGGTAGACACTGGTTGTATCGGGGGTTGTGGAAAAGGCGGCAGAGACTGTCAGAACGGTGGATGTTCTGGCACTGATTCGTCGAATCTGCCCCTTGCCGGTGCCGGAAATGATCGCGACCGGTGCTCCAATGACTGTCGCGGCAAACGATGCCGTTGAGTCAGTAAGTGTTGTGCTTGTCGCAGCCGTCGCTGTCCCGCGAGTTGCCGATGTAACATGATCGCTGAGCCCCTGACCTAAGAGGTAAACCACATCCCCTTGCGAGAACGCCAGCACTCTGGTCCGGTCGTTCACCTTGGCAAGACAGGATGCCCCGATTTCCATGACTCCGCTGCCGGTGTGCCATTGACCATCGCGGACGTTGTACTCAATCCAGCGAATCGGCCTGGTGTTCGTCGTGTCGGTCGTGTAGTTCACGTAGAACCGCACGGTTTCCTCGACCGGATCTGCCTGGGCGCTGAACCACTTGGATTTCGACCAGTCGATAGTCCCATCTCGGAACAAGTCGCGGATCTGCGTGCTGATCGGTCGCACCGACCCGTCCACGAACTGGTAGACGCCTTGTTCGTCCATGAGGTAGGAGATGTCGTCCAGAAGCGCCCAACAACGGTTGTTCACGCATCCCCGGCTGCTGACGAGTACGATCGAGGTGTCAACCTTGGGCTGGGCGAACGTCGAAAGCCGATAGATGTGCCGGTTCTTCAGAACGTACAGGTACGGCCCCATTGGCATCAGCCCGGTTACCTCGTCGTCATCCCCGGTGTTGTTCTGAAGGGAAACGACGTTCAGCGAACTCATCGACTCAGGCTCGTCCACTTCACTGTAGTAGACCTGATTCCGCTCTTCCGGGGACGGGATGATGGCGTATTCCACGCCAGACTGGGTCGAGCTGGCTGCAACGTCCAGAGTGATGGACGTCGTGCTGCCAACAGAGGCGATCAGCCGAAGCCCAGTTTCCCCCTGGATAGCCACATACCTGCCGGCGAGAGTTGTAGGCCAGTTAGTCCCACTGCCCGTCAGGGTCGTTGTGGCGTTCGTAGAGACGGTTCCGAGCGTGTACGGCACAACACCGGCTAACCACAGCCGATCGACGTAGAAGGCAGCGTAGGGCTTGTAATTGGGGGGTGGGACAAACCGCCTGGATTCCAGGTCGCCATTGGGTGCCAGAATCCTCATCTGGTCGTCAGTGTCGTTCGCCTGCAATGTTGCATCGGTCGCAGTGTCAGCCAGATACCCGGTTGCCTGCCATGTACCACCAGTACCGCTGCCTGTTCCAGTGCCAGCGGTAAAGGTCGTTGCTGTTACTGCCGTCACTTCTATGTTGGATGCGTTGTAGTTAGACCCGCCAGTGACGCCGGCAACGGTTACCGTACACCCTACCACCAGATTGTGCGGGGCGGTTGTCGTGTAGACACCTGTGCTGGCAGACGACGTAATGGAGCCGTTGTGCCCGAACGTAGCCACCTTGTAGACGGTGGTTGCCTGGTCGGACGTAGATCGCCAGAGTTCGTATTTTACCACCCTTGTCTGGCTCGAAGCCTGAAGTGCCGTCCACTCAAACTTGTCGTTCCCGACAACCGTGACTTCCGTCACAGGACTCAGGCTACTTGGAGCCGGCACGGGAAGCTCGTCGTCGATCCAGCGGTATCCGCAGATGTAGTCTCCAACGGTCGCCCCGCCGCCGACTGGATGTGCAATCGTCGGGGCAACCGTTGGGGCATCGATCCCCAGCGGTTCTGCACTGCTCGTGATGCCGTCCCAGCGGATTCCCCGGTCGATTCCGTTCACTCCGATCAGGATGTTGTTGCGGCTCTTGGCGAAACACATTGGCCAGAACGTCGAAAGCCCCGTCTTGATCGTTGGCGTGCCGGCGGCACCGCTGATGCCTAGAATCGACGATGCCTCCACCGTTGGGATCGTAAACCCGACATTGACGCCGGATGAGTGGGTGAACAGAAACCCGATCACACGACCATCCATCTCGGCTGCCGTCAGATTCACGCTCCACTGACCGTTGCCTTCGTGTACACAGGAGTTTGTCAGAGCGGTTTGCGTGCCTCCGTCGATCAGCCGATATCCATTCACTGTCCCGGAGGTGATCGGTGCACTGGTTGCCCTGTCCAGCATCAGGAACGGGAATCCGGTGACAGCAACGCCACGCCTCGGCTCATTGTTCGCGAAGATCGTGTAGTGAACCGGAACCGACAGGGCATCAGTGAACAACAACCCGATGACGGTTCCAGCCATTTCGGTCGTGGTGATCGTGTTTATCGACCACTGACCGTTCCCTTCGTGCGTGTATGACCCTGACAGAGTGGCTTGTGTCCCACCGTCCAGCAGGTAGTAGCCGGTGATCGTCGCCGATGTGATGGCAGTCCCATCCGCCCTGGCAACCAGGGTGAACGGCAATCCGGCAAGTGTCGTGTTAGAGAGGATCATCGGTTGTCACCTCTCTCCGGTGCCACGAGAAGCTGGGGAATAAAATCGGGCATCATACAAATGGCCCCCTCCCCGAATGCAACTCGCCATCCGCATTCTCGTAGACGATCAGCTCGGCTTCCGGGCGCTCGAACCGATAGGCGCTGATGATGTTCGCCGTAGATGGGGTGGTCGCGTTTTCAAACGACACCGGGATCATCCCTTTGCGAACATCCAGTTCGCCGGGAACGATGGTTTGGCAGTTTTCGAATTCCGTCGGGGACGACGGATCAGCATGCCGGTTGCGGTTCGAGACACGCCCGAGCCACCTGTCGATAATGACACCCGAAACCGCGTCTGCCATTTCCACTCCTAAGTATCAACATCAACAGTCCCCACGAGATCATTACCCACCTGTCGCTCGGCGTTACGCTCCGCGACTCGCTCGCTGATGAAGGCGGAGTCTCGTTCGCGTGCGGAGTTCAGCGACATTCTCGCTGCCTGCTGGTAACGCTCCAGACCAGCCGCACTGGTCTTGCGAGCCATCATCAGCTCCAGCTCAATGCAGCGAAGGAAAGCGGTCTGCATCGTCTGTGCAATGTCGATCGGGTCGGAGATTCGGTACTTTGAGGCGGTCGCCGCATAGGTGAACGCCGGATAAACCTCCAGGCTCGTGGCACTTGCCCTCGAAACGATCTTCGCCTGTTCGACGAACGGCTTGGAACCACCGATTCCGTCCGGCAAGTCATTCACGGTGCCGATCCGAATGAACGAACCAACCATGTCCGCGGCGAACGTCGTGAGCGTCCCGGTGACGGTCGTTCCACCCGCGGAACAAGCGATCGTACCGACGGTATTAGCACCCTCGAATCCGGTGTGGCGGATCGGGCGGTAGGAACGCTGGTAGATGAACTGCAACGTCGCCGCGGATGCCGGGTAAGGATCGATAACCAGCATCATCTGCCCGCCGAGGTCGGGATTGGCGAGAACTGAGTAGCGGGATGCCGTCCCGGACGTCGGTCCCGAGCGCTCCAGCCCCAGCCAATGCTCCTGGTCCATCGCACCCGTCTCCTGGGCGTTGTTCTCGTTGAAGATCCTGCCGATTCGACGGAAGTCGCTGGGAAGGGCGTACTGGTTCTGGAACAGGAGGTACGTCGTGAGTGCCGCCACGTCGGCGCCTGGATTGACGTCCTCATCCAGTTGCAGCGTGGTATCGCTCAGCCGTGCGGCGATCGGATAGACGACGTTCGCGATCTTGATTCGCCCGAATCGTGCCCATGTTGGCCATGTCCCAGATGCGAGCGTGAGAAGCCGTTCGCTGGCACCGCCCGTGTGATCGTAGGTGATCGTGCTGGATGACTGGGGGGCATTGAGGATGACTTGCCCCACGCCCCAGTAGTATTTCCAGTCGGTTTCATATGCCACCTCGCGGTATCCAGTCTGGATGGCCATGCGAAGGTCGCGGACTTCTTTCTCGTTGTTCCCGGACTGCATACTGTAAATCAAATGCTCGATAGCGTCAGCATAGAGCATCATTGGCTGAGAATTTGCCATGTTCAAACCTCCTGGTAAACGACGAAACCGCTGGATTGAGCGGCAGACTGTGCCCTCGCATTAAGCGGCTCGCCGGCAACCGTTTCAAAATGACCACGCGAACTATATATGCCCACATTCGGCTTCCCTGCTACCAGAGTCATGTATCCCATCAGATCAGTCGTGCCGCTGCGCCACTTGAACGTTTCGGCTCCATTGGCCACTACCAGATATGCCAAGACGCGGATCTTCTTTCCTGCCACGCCGGCAACAACATTAATTCCGCCTGCCGTAAGATCGCTCTGTGACACCACGGCAAACTTGACCTGTTCGATAGATTCTGATGGATGCACGTCACACCTCTTGGTACGCGATGAATCCGCTGACTTGGATAGCGCCGCCGAGCCGAAGGTTCAGCGACGCCCCAGCGGCTGTCTCAAAGTGTCCGACGGGGCTGAATCCAGGCGTGTTGGGCGTGCCAGCAATCAATGTCATGGCGCCAGTCAGATCTGGACCGCCCGTACTACTCTCGAACACAGCCGTCACCGTACCTGCCGCTACAAGCAGATAATCGACGACGCGAATTCGCTTGGCAGCCAACGGCGCAGCGGCAGCCACGAGGGGAATCAGCTCATTGTCGCCGCTGCCTGCCTTAGACACGGATACGAACTTGATAAGCTCCAAGGATTCTGATGGGTGCATAAATACTCCTGTGTTCTTAACCTGCTATCTTGTAAAAGATCCACGTAGCGGTGGCGGTTCGTACTGCACGAAACCTTGCCGCACTGCCAGGGCTGACGGTTGCACTACCAGTGACAGTCGCTCCGGTAGCGCCTGCTACGAGCGTGATGATGTCGTCCGTTGCAGCAAACGCTGCACGATTCTGGATCGTGAAATCGAATCCGAAGGCAGCCGGAATGCTGGTGAAAGCTACGCCAGCGTCCATCGCCGCACCCGTCGGGGTCGTGATGCTTCTGCCGGTGGTCGGCGTCATGGAGATCATGCCGGCAACCAACTGGGCGACAGTTGCGGTGAATGGCGTGTCGGCACCATCTGTCGCCGGGGCGGCTTGCGGATAGAAGATGGGCGTAAGCGCAGCACTGCCAAGTATCACCGGGCCTCGTAATGCACCGCTCGAAACGCCACCACCGATAGTTACTGCCCCACCATCGCCGTCAATGCCTGCGCCACCAACAATAGCAAGGGAACCACCAACATTTGATCCGGTCGATGAACCGGCAGCCACTATGATCGCCCCGCCTACGTCAGCATTCTGTCCGATGATAGTGAAAGGCGTCGTGGTGGCCACGATGGAATCCATCGTGGCTGCCCCCTCGTCAATCAAGTTCAGATTATCGATGATCTCCTGAGCAACGGACGGATGCCCGAGTTTTTGACGCAGGTAACTGTCAGTAATTGTTGTGATAGCCATGGAAAACCCCTAATTGGAAAGTAATTGCTGGTTATTGTTCCTTAAACACAGGATCTCGATAACGCGACCTGCGGTGAAGCACCTTGCCGCTCATGTCTATGCAATCGTTGTCTCGCAGCCTGGCAACCTTCCTGATGTGCGACATCCCGCCAGTTGCCGGCACGAATGCCAGCGGATCTCCTGGGCATTCCGCAAGTCGCGGCATATACAGATCGTTTGGGTTGGGATTGTACCCTCGCTTTCGTGACTCGCACACAATCTTCTCAAGCACGGATTCTTCCCCCTCGAACTGATCCGCAAGACTTCCGTAGCCAGCGAACAGTTCTCTGTCTGTACTGCTTCTTGGCACTTGTCTCGTTGCAAGCATGTCAGCCAGTCGCTTCGCATCCTCCCTGCTCGGCTCCTCGGACCTGACATACCCGCGACTTCCGATTGTTCCAATCAAACGTGCCATAACTACATCCCTTGAGGCGGTCCCTGTTCAACTGCCTGTTGTTCAGGCATAGGCATAGGTGGCGGGGCTGGCTGCAACAACATCCGCTCCGTATCCATCTGCATCGACTTCCCGAGTTCTGACATCAGTGAATTGAACGGCTCAACATTCCCCATGCCTGCCAACTGCTGGAAGAACGGCATGACCATCGGCAGGATCGCATTCAGGTCGGCGTTCTTCTTGTCCATCGTTTGCTTCTTGGCGGACGATGCCTCCACGCGATACTCGAACTCACGCACGATCCGGTCTACATCGTCGGTTACGACAAGCTGATCCCACATGTGCCCTGCCAACTGACCCAATGCAGGCGCCACGTCCTCCCCAGTCAGGAACCAACGCATGCAGAATCCCTCATGCCGAGCCGTCTCAGTCATGAATTTTTCTGTCTTCTCCGCCATGTCATCGACGCGAGTGTTCGCCCGCTCTTGCTTGATCGTTGTTTCGCTGGCACTGCGATCAGCACGCTGCGAAATGCCGTACAGAATCTCATTCAGACCAACACGCTTCTCGAAGATCTGCATTACGGCGTCGATAATCGTCCAGACGTCCTTGTTCGTCTGTGGTTGCGTCAGGAACGTCACGGCTTCATTGACCTTTTCCTGCAAATCCACCGGGATAATCGTGAGATCGTCCCCCTTTTCCATGGCTTTCTTCAGTTCCTCGCTGGCACCCTTCCAGACCGCCATGAAATCACGCGATGACGTCCAGATTCTGTTGGCAAGCGACGAAACCATCACATTCAGGAACTTCAGCTCGCCCAGACCAGGCTTGAGGGGAGCAATTGGCCATGGATTGTTTGGTTCCTTGTAAAAATCCAGCTCTGTGAACGGCCAACGCTCGTCGGCATAGTACGGAATTGGCCAGCTAAACGACTCCCTGACAACTTCCTCGTCATCCGTGAGAAGCTGCTTGTCCTGCATGTTCAGCGGGCACGGAACACCATTGCAAACTGCCAGATAAGAGTAATCGCCGAGCAGATCGTCCAGCTTCTTGGCAAGATCGTCTTTGACGCCAGTCAGACGAGCGCCAATGCCCATGCGAGAGTAGATCTTGTAGTACGTCATGATGTCATCTGCTTCGCCGTCATCTCGTTTCCATCGATTCTCATCGTCACCTTGCGACAGACCTTCTGATGTACCGCTCTCCAACGAACCCTTTGACTTGAGACTGCCACGTTCCCATCCGTAATCTTTCTCGACCTGCCATGTCGGGCACTGACACTTCTGAGCAACCCACAAAGCATCGTGCAGTGAGGTTGCATCAGGATCGATGAACAGATTGTCAACTGAGTCGTATTCACTCACGATCAACAGGTGGTTCGCACCAGGCGGACGATGCGGTCGAGACCACAACAGACCCCTTCCCTTAATGAGTGCTTCGGCAATCGCCATCATGCTGTGCGCAGCAAGGCCGCCGCCCGGCATCTCGTTGGGGCTATAGTTCAGGTACGCTTCCAGGAGTTCGGCACGCGACTTGTCCTGTGTTCGTGTGAATTGTTGCGTCATCATGATCTGCTGCATCATCATCTGCTGCATCATCTGGGCATTTGGATCCTGCGGCATCCCGCCAGCGTCACCCATCATTCCCATCATCAACGAGGGATCGAAGTCGACGACGCTGCGTGGATTCACTCGCCGTATCGGATTGCGATGGTAAAGCGTCGGACCATAAAGGGCGACAAATTCGAATGCCTTCATCATCGTCATCTTGAAACGTGGATTGACCCCCTTCCCAAGTTTCTTCAGGTAGTCGTCCTTCCACATGAAGTCGTAAGACCGACCGAAGAAGTCTGAACACTCCTTGGCAGTTTCCGTGAACTCCTTCTTGCATGTGCGTGCCCTCTCGATTGCGGACATCCAACCCACAACCAGAGGGCGCAGAAGATGGTTTTCTTTTGTTGCCATGCTTACATCATTAGTTCTTCGAGGGCTGCCAATCTGGCTTCTATCTGCTTGTCTCTTTCCGTCCAATCCCAAGCTCCTGACTCCAGGACGGCATCCTTGTTGTCCCTGACGAAAGGATCGTCGATGTGTCGGACGCCATCCTTGGAGAACGGCGTGATAGATCCTCGGTTTTGCACGAGAAGCCGACCCGTGTTGTTGAATACCTCAACTACCAATGCCGTGCTTGGCTGACTGCTGATCTGTCCGTGTGCGTACCACAACACCCGGTCGCCAATCGCCAATTCTCTCGGCTCAATCGTGCGCTTTCGTGCCGGTTCTGCTTTTGTTGCTGGCATAAATTACCCGCCTTGTTTAAGTAACACTGGATCAGTTTCGCTGGGATGATCCCGGTCCCAAGTGGATCCCATAAGACGAATTCCGTCTCTCTTCTTTTTCTTCGAGTGCCTTGAATATGTCGTAGATTGGATGGAATCGCTTTCGTTCCGGAGGTGGTACCCATGCCGGGTCAAGCATCGCGAACGGGTACGAACAGTCCAGCGTGTGGTCGTTACCATCGATCGGCTTGTCAAGGTACACGTCCCCCTGCGGCGTGCGCACTTTCTTGCGACGGTAGAACTTGATCTCACGCTCGAAATTCGGGCAGCGACCAACCATCACCTGCAACTTCGGTCTGTTCGTCTCCATGTTCACGTGCATCCACCCTGCGAACTTGAGAGTTCCCGCCAGCTTGTCATTCGACGCATACAGAAGAGATGATCCGCTGTTGTGGCAGAGGATTCTTCGCGCAGCTAACGCATTGCTGTACTGGACGGCAACACTCTGCCCGCCGCCAATGGTGTCCTGGTGGGCAGAACTTGGATCCACGTAAAACCCGATGAAGTATCTACCACCCACCTTCGTGAGCACGTTGTCCGCGAAGATCTCGGCGTTACACTGACGGATGTAAAGCTCGTCAAACAGGAATCTCTGGTCAGCCAAATCATGCTCAGGAGGCGGCACAGCCCAGAACGTGGCTGCACATACCTGGCGACCTGGATCAACGAACATATACAGGTTGAACGTGCTGTCGATCATCACACCGTTGGGATGGTCGAAGTCGTGCATCTGGCATCCGTGCATATCCGTGGCCATCGAGAAGTCCGGGTACATCAGGTAGTTCTTGCGGTTGAACTGACCCAGGATTCGCACGTTGTACTCGTCCGGCATTTCCCGGTACTTCCGGATCAACGAATCTTTTGCTGCATTGGAAAGATACTTGTTGTCGTCGAGGTACATATTCACCTGGACGATGCTCGGCGTGCCGCCATCAGTTTCCTCCTGCTTGGCACGTTCACTCAGCCCGAATAAGGCATCGGTTCCGTTCTGAGGTGTTGCTGCCCAGACAAACTTTCCATGCCGATCCAGAAGGCGTGCGGCCATTTCCGGATACCAGTCCGGATCCTCTATTTCCTCGTCGAACACCACGAGATCAACGTCAACGCCCAGTGGTGGTTTTCCGAGAGATGAGTAAAACCGGATCTCCCAGCCGTTGATGAATTCAACTCGTGCCAGTTCGTTTTTCTTCTTGTTCCGCCAGGCAGCCCGCATGACAGAGCCGCCAACCATGAACCTTCCTGGGATCATCGGACCAGATGGCTTTGACTCGTGTTCTCGATCACTGTCAGTCCACGGGCGATAGGTACGCCATTCCTTGGTGTCGAGGTCGCGGATGATCCGAAACGCACCCGGCTTGAACAGTTTGGGAAAGAACACGCCTCCCAGATGGTTGTCGTCTCTGCCAACCACGATGGCACGTCCGTTTTCCTTCGGGTACTTCCCAAATGGATCCTGCCCGGTGCAGGCGCGAGCCAGCTCGACCATTACCGCCGTCGTCTTGGCTCCACGATTGCTGCCCACCACGATCACTTCCTTTGCCATGCAAGTGTGCAGACGCTGCTGGCTTTCCATCGGCTCGTAAATTGCCAGCGCCTCACGCTTTCTGCGCGAAAGCTCGTCGGCGATCTTCCGTGCCTGACGGACTCGCTGCTCGGTTGCTATCGCAGCCTGCTCAGCCGCGAGAACCATCGGGTCTAGTGGTGGGGGAATAAGAGTCATCCGGTAATTCGGTAGTCTGCCGCCGGCAGGACAATCTCGTTTTCGTTCTTCCTGGACTCTTCATGCACGATCTGCCGCAGCCACTCTTTCAGCTCTTCCTCTGTTGCCTGTGAAACGTCCATCCTGACAGGGTTCATGCGATCGTTGTCTGCCATGATGTTGAAGAAGCCCTGATAAGCCCTGATCTTGTTGTGTGGCTTCATCTCGGGATCTGCGAGCGTCCGGAAGTAGCTTTCAGCAAGAGCCTCAACACCCCCAGCATGCTTGATCCCACTCTCAACAAACTGTTCCGTCCTGGTAGATGTCCGATTCGCACCAGTGAAAACATTGGCTAGCAGATTCGTTCTGGCAAGATCAAGGTTTCCCTTCGCCTCCTGAGGATTCTTGCAGCCACGTAGACGTGCACAATCTTTGCATGCCTCCTGCAACCCATCCTTGTTTCGTCGGCACTTGGCGAAATTAGTGACAGGTTGCTGAACGCCTTTGTGTTTGCAGTTATTGCGGCTGCAAACTTTCATGCCCGTTGTTAAGTTCGCAGTTGGCATATAAACCAAGACTCCTCTTCTTTGACAATTCAGCGACGTTTTCAGTCGCTGTCTCCATCGGCGTCAGATCGATCAGCCGGTGGGTCGACTCGATGCCTTCTTCCACGGCACATCTGAATCGGCTGGTAACCTGATCTGCACACAATGCCTGCGGGCGCCCAACCATCTTGGGCTTCATATGACCAGCCCAACTGTTCCACTGGCAAAACAGCTTGACGCCAGCCAGACCCATGTCACGTGTTGCCGTTACATCTTCTGTAGAATCCTTCTGTGAGGCATATCTGTCAGACCACTCGTAATAGAACCAGCCACGCCACCGCTCGCGTTCGAATTCCCGCGGTTCGGTGAGACCGAAAGCTCGCATGTCGAACAGGATGCAGCCCGTAGGAAGCGCACCGCACGGCTGGATGCCACGCATGATCATGGCATGATTCCGTGTGTACGGCATCAATTTGAACCCTGCATTTGGATTGTCGGATTCAGTTTTTTCCCAATGGAACACGTACACGTTTTCTTCTCCACCCTTGATCGGGTGCGGCGGTGGACCGCAGTACGGGGCGCCAACAACGGACGGTCCGTCGCTGTAGTTCTCGATCAGAAAATCAAGGCTGGACTTCAGGAACGGCTCCGCCTCCAGATCGTGCCCAAGGTACATGTCCGGATGATTGTCGCTGTCCAGCATCAGGATGAAATCTGCCTTGGATTCCAAAGCGTCGATCACCGCCCTGTTGCGAGTCATCGTGATTGGTGTGTCGCTGTAGGTCCGAGAGTGTATCGGCCCGAGTCTCTTGTCATTTTTCAATGCGAGCAAATTCTTGCCCCACCACGTTCGCATCGAAGGAAGCTCCATCGCAACCGAACCGTTGCCGCCGTAAGCGAAGTTCGCCACGTACAGGTTCCACAATTTGCCTTTGTTGTTCTTTTTGCCGTTGCTGTTGTTCATGCCTGCTCCTTAGTTACAAAAAAAACCGCGTGCCCAGGGGGGTTCCCAAGCACGCGGCCCCATTTCCTGGCCGTTTGTCCCGCACCTCTTATTCGATGTCGAGATCAATCAGAATGTCCGTGTATGTTTCGTTGGCTGTGCGAGCGGTAAGTGCAACGCCGACGACGCCACGAATTGCCAACGCCAGCGGAGTGGTCGCCTGGTTAAAGTCAGCAAGGTTTATGCGACCTGCTGATGCTGCTTGTGTGCTTGCGGCAGTCGCGGCAACAACGCTGTCGCCCACCACGATCGCACTAATCGCCAGTCCAGTCTTAGCAAGATGCTTTCCTTTGACGGCCATCCAGAACAGGTCGCCGTTAGGCACGCCGGCAGCAGGCAGCATGTCGTCCACGACGCCTGCCACACGCGCAACAGCAGCCGCCCCCAAACGGCACATACCATCCACGCGCTTGCCTTCCTGCCCTGCCTTCCAGAGGCAGATGCGACCTGGCAGCAGGTTGATGCCTGACACATTGCGGACGCAGATCATTTTGACATTTCCAGCCCGCCTGGACTGAAGCGCCGTTACGCTCGTGTCGATGGACGGGAACTCGTGGATCACCCCTTCCAGGGCGACAGAGTTTCCATAGTCGTTGGTATCGATCGTCTGGCCGTTGTAATGCGTTGTGCCACGATTAAAGGCAACATTGTCTTGGTGCATGGTAGATCTTCCTTGCGAAAGGATTCGGGAACGATATTCAGTTGTGTAGAGACTCGTGCTCTACGCCGCCACGTTTTTCAGTTTGACGAAGTGCTTCGGAGACTCGAATATGAGGTTGCCGAAGAACCTGACAGCGAATAGGTAGGAACCACTTCGCATTTCGTACTCTGGGCCTTCTGTCTTGAAGAGCGTCGGATACATGCAGCACAACTTCATCTTGTCGAAGTTCAGACCGTAACCGGTGTTCGTCGGAACGCCGTAGGCCTCCATGATCCCGACCCCCTCTTGCTGCGGACTGGCGCCAAACCCAAGATCCTGTCCTTCCTTGTAAGGAATGAAGATCTGCTGCTTGGCACCCTGAAGATTGAGGTAGTCGTAGTACAAGTTTCCAGCCAGAAGGTAGACGTCAGGCTTGCCTTCCTTGCCGGTCGTGAGCGTCGTCCAGATCGTCGCCTGTCGCAGACACCGTTCCGCCGTGGAAACGAACGTCCCCGTTCCAGTCCACGCGGTGCTCGACCAGTTCATAATCCTGGGCGAGTTGAAGTCGTACTCAGTCGACCCCGAACCGTCCGGCCAGTCCGTCGCAAGGTCTGCGTTCGGCTTGGTTGTCAGCGCGGCTGACCATGACCCGCCGTAATTCCCTGGAATTGTGGAAAGCCCGGCGTAAGTGTCGGCTGGCCTGGCGATCTTGTCGCCGACAACCGTCGTGCCTGTGCCACAGAAGCTCTCGATCCCGTGCAGGCGGTTTTCGTTCCCCGCTGCATTGCCGTCGATGAAGAACTCGTCGTCCATCTTCTGGGTGATGGATGCGATCAGGTCGGGGATCTTCTGCTTGTAGTAGTTGATGAGCGCCAGATCGCCGCTGTTCATCAGTTTGTTCTTCTCAGCCAGGGCGTCGGTCGCCGCGTAGCCACGCAAGTCCACGGTGGCACGCTTGTAGAAGTCCCCCTGAGAGAAGTCCAAGGTAGCCGTACTGCCGACAGACTCGACAGCCGGTTCCTTGTACTTCATCTGCCAGTTGAAGTCGTAGCCGGTTTCTCCGAACTTGACCCTGCCCCGGTTCTTCAGCGCCTTGAGGATGAACCGATCGCGAATTGTCTGGTCAGAGAAACCCTTGGTGTATTTCTGCGCGGTCGCGGTGACTACGCCAGCCCATTCGTTGGCCATTGTATTTTCCCCTTAGAGGTTAGCGAGTAATTCCGGCTTCGGCGGCTGCTTGCTCAAGCACTTGCTGCCAGTCGGCTGAGATGTTCTGAGGTTCCGAGTCTCTTTCCGATGAGTACACAGTCCCGTTACGATTCGGCGTCCGAATAGCTGGATTTACCCGATCCAGGAACTGTTTCCGCTTGTCTGGTTGGGCAGCCACGTTCGCAACCGGCTGCGGCTGTGCTCGCGGCTGGCTTAACTGTGCCTCGGCGATCCTGCCGAGTGCGATGTAGTGCTGCGCCTGCGTGTCTTGGATGCCTGATTGGACGGCTTCCGCTACCGCGTTGGCATAGATGTGCCCCTGCGCGCTCAGAACACGGGATCCGTTTTGATCGGTGACGTAATTCCCGTTGGTATCCGTCGCAAACAGGTACGGCTGGTAGTTGTTGATAGCCTGGCTGGCAAACTGCTGCTCGACCTGGATGCGACGATCTTCGCCGAGTCGCTCCTGGATCGTGTTCCCGATCGTTTCCTGGAGATAATCACCCAGTGCCTCACGCATGAACCCAGCCGGATCTTGCGCCAGCTCCATCAACCGCTGTTTCTGCGACTTGACGTAACTCTGGTACTTCGTGGCGACAGACGGGTCGATGTAGGGTGACCTCGGGACGAGATTCCCATCGTCGTCCTGTTTCAGCATGCTTTCCCACTCGGGATCGTACTCAAGCTTGTCGTATTTTGACGGCTTGGGCGCCGGTGCAGCCTGCTGCTTGGCAGCCTGTTGCTGGGCATACTGAGCCTGCTGCTGCAACTCCTGTAGATGTGTCCTGGCCTGATAGCCTAGCGAAGCCGCCGCTTGCAGTTGCTTGTAATTGTTGGCTAACTGCTGGATCGCCTGATCATCGCTATCCGCCTGGACAGGAATCCCGCTGGATCGAAGCCTCTCGACCAGGCTAGCCACGCCGGCAGGCTGAGTCGCCGGCGCAGCAGCGGCACCCCCCAAGGAACTCTGCTCGATTTCAGCCGAAAACGATTCCCGCGCCGATGGCTCAGGGGTTTGCCCCGAATCGCCACTTTGCGGCGAGGGTTCAGATTCAACCCCTCCGGTCACCGGCTCGTCGTCGACTTGACCTGTGCCGTCATCAGGTTCCATAGAATCACTAGCCTTCCGTGTCTGCAATACACCATGAATTAAAACACGACGTAGAAAATAATGGAACGCAGGACTTGCTTAATTCTCCGACGAAACCCATAATTACCCGCGAAGGACCAACATGTACCTGCGTATGGAAGCGAAATTGTTCAAAGAGCAGCTCGTAAGGCTCTCAAAATCACGCAGTTTGTTCCCAGACAGACCCCAAAGAAAAACACTGGAGTCCTATTGGAAAAATGGCTGTGAGGGCGTGAAGCTTGCGACAGTCAGGCTTCCAAACGGAAGATTCACGAGCAAAGAAGCCATCAGTCGGTTCCTGATGTCAGTCGCTCGCAACTCGGAAAGGAAGCGTTTTTCAAGAAATGCCAGGAACGACAAAGTTTGATAATTGCGGGGTGGTGACACCGGCGTCCGACATGAGTGAACTGAGGGCGATCGTCCGGGAGTACCCCAACCCCATCTGCATTGAGATCGGATCCTGGACTGGGTGCTCGGCGCTTGCCATGATCTCAGCCGGTGCCAAGGAAGTTCACTGCATCGATACCTGGGAAGGCTCGCCAGGTGACAGCACCATCGGATTGCTGAGAGAGCACGGCGGGTCAGCCGGCATCTACGAGACCTTCTGTAAGAACGTCGGTCCGGAACTGCTGTTCAATAGGGTTCATCCGCACCGATGCTCTAGCCTGGCATACGCCAGCATCTGGACGACATTCCAGGCAGACGTGATCTTCATCGACGCCGACCACCGCTACGAAGCCGTTAAGGCGGACATCGCCGCCTGGTGGCCCCACGTCCGGGATGGCGGCACGATCTGCGGGCATGACCACTCAGAACACTTCCCGGGCGTCCCTCTCGCCGTCCGTGAGGCGTTCGGCGACGGATGCGGCGTACCCGAAACAACGATCTGGAAGAAGCGTAAACCCCCCAACCCCACAGGTGAACCATGAAAGCTCTGATAATGGCTACGTCAGCAGCGGTTCTAATGACCATCGCCACGTCTGACATACAAGCCCACGACTACGGCCGAGGCTACAACTTCAACTACTTCAACCTCCACCCGGTCTACGTCCCCCAGTACCCGGTCTACAGTTACCCAGCCTACCCACCCTATAACTACAGGTACGAGTACAGTTACGGGTACAACTACGGACACCAGCCCTACTCTTACTACGCACCGGCTTGGTGCGGATTCAGATGGTAACGGAAACATGCAAGATGGATCGTGAAAACGAACCGCTCGGGTGTTATTTCGCCGAAACACAATACGGTTTCGATTGGGGCGCGGCGAAAGTCGCACGCTGCTGCTCGGATCCAAATAAGGGATGGGTGACTCTGCAACTCGAAACTCCAAAGCACTATCTGCAAATCTACGTGACGCGAACCGGCAAAGTGCGGATTTACGATGCCCGCGGTGAATGGAAACCGCAGAACCCCCAATAGGAGACAGACATGGAGTCAGTCAACTTGAACGCTGGTTGGCTTGAAAAGCAGATCAAGTCGACTCAGAAGGAAGTGGGGTCATGGCCGAGCTGGTTGCAAACTAACAAGGAGCACACGATGACCGACAGACCAGAACAGATGGTAGATGGAACGCGTGATCACGCAGGTTATCCGTTTTCGTACGACTTGTCCTTGACATGCACCATCGCAGGCCGTGAATACGAGTTCTCCAAGGTGTTTCGGTCGCCTTCGCAGCATCATGTTGGTGACATGTTCAACATTGGCGTACTGGAAGGCCGGGTGGAGACGATCGTGTGGTACATGAACGACCCAGGGCACGGGTTCATCCAGCTTGAGGACTTGAAGCTGGACGGCGTGCCGTCAGATTGGGAATGGCTGCTGGAATACTTCGACGACTCAACGCCGGATTTACTCGGATAACACACGGTTCAACCGGTTGCTTCACCGCCGCCACAACGGTAAACTACACTCCGTCTCCCTTTCAGCCCCCGGCACTGCCTCCTTCACGGTGCCGGGGGCCTTTTCTTGCGCCGTAGGAGGAACAACCATGAGCGACCCGACAATCCAAGCAGAAATGGAAGTGTTCGATCGGCTGCTCCGCGAAGCCGGCACGCCCGAATGGTTGGTGCGCGTGCGACGCCACTATGCCGAGACGGGCACCGTCCGGGCGGAAGATATGCGTCGCTTGATCGGCGATCCCAACCGCCGCGTGGACGCAGGTCCAGATGCCGCGCTTACGGCGTTCTCTGAATAGTCTACTGCCGATTTACGGCTTGCTTTTAAGTAAGCATATCATTGTTAGCCAAGGACTTACAGCAACTCGTCGCCTGCGGACACCTCTGCTTTTAAGCAAGGACGTCCAGAGCGGAAGGTAGCGGACGACAGCCTTCCCGACCGACGCTAAGTAGCGGCTATTTATACGCAACTTATGTGCACTTATGCGCACTTATGCGCAGCTCCTTGTCTGCAATGCAGGCAAACTGGCTGGGCGGAACCCCGCCAAGGCGTGCATAGGCAGGGATGGCGATACTATCCGATACTATCCGCTACTATCGCTCACCTATCCCCCACTTATCGCTCACCTATCGCTCACCCAAGGTGACACCAGGGGGGATCCAAAGGTATGGGGCGTGGATGTTATCTCCCTGGCATCTCCCTGACATCTCCCTGGGTTCTCCCTGAAGCCGCATTGCCGGACCATAGCGGAACTACCTCTCTTGGGTGGTAGGTTTTGTCTACCATGGTAGACTTTGGGTTCCACCCGTTGGTGGGGTAAAACGTCCCCAATTGGGGACAAATTGGCGACGCACCCCGAATGTTTTTGAAGGGAAAAATTGTCCGAGGGGGACATGATACTATGGGGAGTCGGCATGGGGGGCCACCCTGGGGTAGTCGTAAGTCTAGGCAGGGCAAGGGGATGCGCTGTCCGTGTCTCCAAGTATTACCCAAACTACCTATCCTCCCCCTATTCACTAGGCATATACACCCTACCACTACACTACCCATTGTGAAGCTCCGTCTGGCTAGCCCATAGCCTTGTCATGCTCTTGCCTTGTGGGGGATTCCAAGCTGCCGGTCAAGCTTCCGTTCCGACCGGTCGGCTCGAGCCGGTCGAACCGGTCGCCGCGAGCCTGGTGCGACCGGTCGGCAAGTCGTTTGCCGGTCGCGGCAAAAAAAATTCTTCTCGTTTGCCGCAAACGACTTGCGCCGAAATCTTGCCAAGATTAACGAAAATCGGCGTCGTCGCAAGTCGTTTGGCGACAACGGTTTGCGCTGTACACTAGTGTACAAACGCACAAAATCGGGGGGGGATTGTAGCGAGCCGAATTTTTCGGCTCGCCGATCGGTTCGATCCGGTCGATCTGCCAGCCTGGTCAGGGCTGGCGCATCCCCTACTCTACGGAGTCTGAAGCATGATTACGTCCAACGGTAGCGCATCGTTTACCCCAACGCAAGAGACAAGCTACACCGGCAAAGAGCATGTCCTAAAGGCACTGGCAGCAGGAGAACTAGGCGTTCAAGAGGCAATGGCATTGCTCGCGAAGTTTGAGCGGGCTAGTGGCGGCGGGACTCTCAAGGTATCCCAGAAGGGAGCCATCCAATTTCGCGGGGTTCCTGGAATCAGCGTGAAATTCGGGCTTACCCTGTATGGCAAAACATTGGAGTGGCTATACGCAAACCGGGAAACCGTAGAGCGGTTCATCGCCGATCATCGCGACGAACTAGCCTGGTCGAAGCCTGCGAAAGCAGCGACAAGCACCAGCGAACCGATGCAAGTCGCTGCTGAGGCGGCGAGCGGCGATGATCAGGAATTTCCCCAGCGTGTGGAAGTCTTCGCTTCAGCATCGCGGACAGAGTCGGACGTTGACACGGACGTGGAGTAAATCCCCACACCATGCGCCGTGATACTCGTTACGGCGTATGCGTGGCGGTTTACCCTTCCCTTCCACTTACCGGAGAAAATGCCATGAGGAGATTCCTAGTCACAATGCAGCTGCTTTCCCTCGACCGATGGTGTCAAGCGAAATGGTGGATCGTAGCATCTAGTGCCGCTGAAGCATGTATCAACGCTGAACGCGAAGCCCTGGAGTCAGGCTACGATGAAGCGATTTCGTCCGGTGCGGCAATCGCAACCGACAGCCGCGGACTTCTCGTTGAAGTGGCAACCGGCTGAACCCGGTCTTAAAGCTTCCGGCTTCGCTCCTGACGCGAAGCCGGTTGCTTTCCGACCTGGAGGTCAACCTGACGGAGGGAAGCGATTATGGGGCATTCTCGGCGATTGTGGAGGGTATCCGGAATTCGACCGGATGGGCGCCACGTGGAGTGGACCTACTTGACAGCTCATGCTGGTCGAGCCGTTGTTTGGTTCATCCAGGCGTTTTCCCCAGCTTACGACACCGTGAGGGTAGCACTATACCGCGACCAGGAACGTTAGCCAGGGACAACCAGGCTACATCGTGAGACAGTGGCAGCTCTCCGCGAGGAGACCGTGGCAGCGTCTGTGCCTGACTGCGCCACGAGACAGTGGCAGTGTTGCGTGACGAGACCGTGGCAGCACAGGGAGACTCTGCGCGATCAAGACAGTGGCAGTGTTAGCATCCAATTGTGAGTGATTACGAAGCTCGCCGTGAGCTTCGATTGCTGTTTCGTTTCCATTTTGACCCTTTGGAGGACGTGAAAGATGAGAACGCAGAACCTGTCCATAGGTGGAGCGGTCTGCTTTTGGTCATTGGCCAAGAGCACCGACCGTGACATCGTTTTCCGTGGCCTGACAAGCCAAGGACTCGAGGAGCATATGCCGGAGGTACGCACCAGGATGGCGTGTCTCCGTGCATCGCTCGACGAGGTGTATCAGCCAACCGAGAAGGGAGAACGGTACATAATCCGTCCCATCAAGGGTGGCTTTGCCGTTGTCTGTGAACTGCCTGACAAGGCACAAGCAGGCAACGACTGGGGGACCGTGGTTGCTACGGCCACGTTGGATGATTTGGGCTTCGTTACCCTCGATCCGTGTGACTACGACAAACACGAAGCCATCCTGACAGGCATGAGGGGTGCTGCTGGCTGGATTACCGCTACTAGCGCCGCTCAGTCTCTCATTGGCATCATCGAAAGCCTGGGGGGACTGACTGTACGGCGGGCTGGGGGCACCTACTGGCTCAACGAGGACAAGCTGGACCGGTGGACAAAGGTTGCTGAGTTGTTCGAAGGAGCTTCGGCACGCACTGACAAAGATGGCAAGGATGCGATGCCGAGTGAGATCAGCACTCTCAGCGTCGTAGCCAACGAGGAAATGGTCCGTGCCATCGGTGGCTCTCTCGACAGAGAGATCACTGCCGCTGTCGAGACCATCGAGCAAGAGCTTAGCTCAGGGGAGCTTAAGTCCGATGCCTGCGAAAGGCGGCTTCTCAAGGCTGGCAAGCTGATGGAGAAGGTCAGGGCTTATGAGGAGTCGTTCGGGATAACCCTGAACGCTCTGCACGCCATGCTAGACCGTACTGCCAATGCAGCAGCCTTGGCAACACTCCAAGCTTCTGCTTCGGCATGCACAGTCTAACGCAACAACCCCCAACACCCTGCCGTGGTAACACGGCCGGGACTTGGCGATTGTTCAACACAAGGAGCAAGCCATGAAAGCCAATGTCTACGGCAGCGAGAAGGCCGGTGACAAGTTTGTAGATATCGTCCAAGTCAGTCGCGGAAGATGGATTGCTCGCGAAGTCGGCATCTACGAATGGACTGGCCGCAAGAGAGATGGGGTGCTTTACCTACGCAAAATTGGCAGCCGTGGACTGCGGTGGGCCAAGACCGATACCGGCCCACTGGTCAGATTGGCTGACGCAATCGCTGACGAGCTGGGATGCGAACGCCCCACCGACAGGGATGCCAGACTCAGAGAGGAGCACCAAGCGACAGCCGATCTGCGGCGTGCCGCTGGGCTGCAACCCTGGGACACTAGTAGCTCGTAATTGGGCAATAGCAGCAAATAGTTTGTGCGTTTTCGTTTCGTTTCCACTACATGAAAGGGACTGGACTATGAGACCTTCTGACCTATCCACCACCTTGCGAGCGCTGTTCGAAACACGGCAGCCTTCGCTAGTGTCTGGACCACCCGGGGCAGGGAAGACAAGCATCGCCTTCCAGGCAGCAAGCTCCATCTTCAACGGAGTGACGTTCAGGTCCACCGTGGGCGGCATGCCGTCCTATCCATGGTGGCTGCCAATCAGTGCCACCGATAAAGACCCGGTGGACCTGAAGGGCCTGCCCTATGTCAAGGATGGCTGCACGCTCTGGTCCAAGCCTGAGCTGATAAGCCAGCTCGACCCTGCCGGCGGAGTGCTGTGCATCGAGGAACTGCCGCAAGCAACTGCGGCTGTCCAGTGTGTCTTGCGAGAACTGCTGCTTGACCGCTCAATCGGTCGGCACCGTATCCCCGACACATGGACCGTCATGGCTACGGGGAACCGGCAGGAAGACCGTGCTGGCGCTGGCAAGCTGCTAACCCACGTTGCTTCGTCCGTTGTGCTGCTCAATATCGAGATCAGCAACGAGGATTGGCAGGCATGGGCTGCGGCGGCTGGTGTGTCTGTCAAGGTTCGCTCGTTCCTTAACTTCAAGCCCGATAGGTTGCACCAATTCAACCCTTCGAAGCTGAAGAACACCGACCCACGTGGCTGGGAGCGTGTCAGCATCATCCAGGACGCCATCCCTGCACACCTGAAGTTTGAGGTGTTCAGTGGTTGCGTGGATGACGGTCCGGCGGCTGAGTACATCTCGTTCTGCGAGCTGTTCGACAAGCTGCCCAAGCCGGAGGACGTGCTGAGCAGCCCTGAAACCGTGGCTGTCCCGAAGGAACTGTCTGTGCTGCACGCTCTGACCGGTTCGCTTGTCGAGCATGCCAAGACCGCTAACGATAGCACGCTGTCGAACCTGGCGAAGTTTGCCGGACGGATGCCTGCTGAGTTTGCCACGCTGCTGATGCGTGACACTCTGGCTGTCCAGCCCCGGCTGATGAACCTGCCGGCCGCTGCGACATGGCTGAGAGAGAACCGTGACCTGCTGTTGGCTCGCTAAGCCTTCTGCACCGTCCCCTGGTAACAGGGGGCGGAGTTGAGTGCTTCGGACCTTAACCGGAGAACCGACATGGATACGACAGATCGTGCCATGGCCATCAAACGGCTGCAAGAGAAGCTGAGCGGCGAATGGCTCGAAACAGAGCATATAACCGAAATGTTGCGGGAGTCCCTAGAGACAGACCACCACATCAAGGGCATGGACAACGTGCCTTGGTCGCTTAGCAACTCCCAAGGCGATGGCGTGGCATTTGAAGGGCATCTGGACCTGGACTATCTTCGCAAACATCAGCCGGAACTGGATGAAATGATAGGCAACTGCGAGGCACTGGTATTGCTCTCAGGTGCCGAGTATGAGCTGGAGAATACCCACTGCGAAGTTGGGCACTATGGGAACTACTACCACGAAAACTCGATGAATCTGGATATTGAGTGGAACAACAGATGGAAATCCAGCACTTGTCCCACGCCTCTCATTGACTGGCTGAACGACATCGAAAAGTGGCTGGAAAGATACATCAAAAACGTTTCCCGTGCCCTGGCAAGGCTGGGCTACGAACAGATCGAGTTTTATGGCAGCGAAGAGCACGCGACCGAGTACTTGGATGCCAACCCAGAAGTGCTGGACTTGTTGGAACTCACAAAATAGACAACCGATTCCGAACCTTAACTCAAGGAACCTAATCATGGACAACGACGACCCGTTCGCCATCATGGACGACCCGTTCGCCACCCTGGAACAGGCGGCACACAGGATGGAGGCAGAAGAGAAGGCGTTCAAAGCCATCAAGAGAACACTGGTGGGCATCGTCATGGGAAGGGATGCCAAGTCAGCGTTCTTCACCACGACTGCCCTGAAGCTACAGCCCGTCGTGGACTGGGAGTGCGACACTGCCGCAACCAACGGCAAGAACCTGAAGTACTCCCCGGACTTCATCAACGAGCTGCCGCAGCCACAGATAACAGGGCTGGTTATTCATGAGGTCATGCACTGTGCGATGGGGCATCACGCCAGACGGCAAGGGCGTGACCCGAAGCGATGGAACATTGCCTGCGACCTGGCAATCAACCACCCGATCAGAGAGTCTGGCTTCAAGCTTCCCAACGGCGGGATCTTCCCCGGAGAGGGAAGGTACAAAGACTTGGATGCTGGACTGTCGGCGGAGGAATACTACAGCCAACTGCCAGACGAGCAAGAAGGGGAAGGCGAAGAGCAAGGCAACGACCCCGGTGGATGCGGCGGCGTGGAAGATGCTGGAGATCAGGCAGAACAGCGTGCTGCCGAAGCCGAGTGGAAGATGGCGGTGGCGCAGGGCGTGGCGGCATCCAAGGGACGCGGTGAGCTTCCCGGCGGTCTTGCTGGTCTTGCCGGACAAGTGCTCAACCCTGAAGTGGACTGGAAGGAAGTGCTGCGAGAGTTTGTCTCTGGCGTGATGACTGCTCGCGAGGACTACTCTTGGGCATCTCCGAATCGTCGGTTCATAGCCCAAGGACTGTACCTGCCGGGACTGCGAAGCCCGACCCTGGGACACATCGTCATCCATCGGGATGTGTCCGGATCACTCTGGAACGAAGAGGCGCAATCCAAGTTCAACGGCGAGATCAACGGCGTGCTGGGATGCACACCCTGTCGAGTGTCCATTGTGTACGGCGATACTCGTGTCCGGCGAGTGGATGAGTGGATTCCCAGCGATGGACCGCTGGAAATCAGCAAGTACCCCGGCGGCGGCGGCACGAACCACACTCACCTGTGGGACTGGATGGCAGAGCAGGATGAGGAGCCGGCTTGCGTGGTCTGCCTGACCGACGGCGAGACATCGTTCGGAAACGACCCAGGCGTCCCCGTGCTGTGGGCACTGACTCAAGAAGCCAGCCCGCCGTTCGGTAGGAAGCTGCAAATCAAGTAAACCGCTGACCATCCCCCCACCCGCCTTCTAACGAGGGCGGCAACGGAGCTGATTAGCTTAAGCGAGCCGCACGCATTTGCGGATCATCAAACGCCGAAAGGCAGGAGACAAGGTATGGCACGTTACCGAATGGACGATGGGACCGTAGTGGATACAGACAAGGCAATCTCCACGTGGGAGGAAGCCACCAGGTTTGACGGCCGCAACCTCATCAGCGTTGCGACCGGGTCACAGTGGGAGCACCAGACTCTCTACAAAAGCCGCAAGGGCAGGTACTACATCGAGCACGATTCTGCTTATCGTCAGGGCAGGTCGCACGTCGAGTGGGTCAGCCCAGAAGAGGCCGCACGTTGGCTGCTGCTGATGGGGGGGGAGCTGCCAGAGGATCTGGCACTGTATGCCGATGATATCGAGGAATAGGATCGCCACTTCCTACCGCGCTCCAGCAGTGGAGCGCGGACTGAATTGGCGCACACACGACAGTGACCGAATCAGACCAGCCCGCCTAGCCGGAGTAAGGGACGGCGAACGCATCGCGGACTGTCTCCGACCGCGTTGCGGCGGCGGGCTGGTCTTTAATACGGCGTGGCTGCGACAGTGGCAGCGACAGTGGCAGTGGCAGTGACAGTGGCAGTGATTGATCCCACCAGAAATGCAGGGGGCGGACTGAATTGACGAACGCTGCGAATCAAGTAAGGAGTTCCCCATGAAGCAAACACTGTCTGACCTGGAGTCAGCCATGAAGCGGCTGGCTTCAGCCGGAACACCGATCAAGCGTAAAAACGCTCGCAAGGCATTTGCTAAGGCGATGCGTGAATTAACGGCGTGGATGAACGCGGAATATCCCAAGATGCGAAAAGACGGTTCGTTAATCGATAAACGGAATCGGCGTGGGGCTTGGTGCCCATACTGTAAGGTGCCCAAAAAGAGCTTTACCGTATTGCTTTCGCACCTGAGATTGTTCCACGACTTCCGTCATAAAAAGTGCATCTGCAATAAACACTTCAGCGGTGATGGCGACTATGCAAGACACCTGGCTGGTCAGAAGAGCCTTGCCGAGCACTTCGCCCTCGCGGCGTTGAAAGAATCTGCCGGAGTGATTTAACCCCTAACTGGAGGATTTTATGGCACACACACCTGGACCGTGGACATATCAAGCAACTGCTGGCGACCACGACTTCTCGGTTTACAGCGAGACATACCAGAGAGGCCGCGACATAGCGCTTGTGCGAAACTTCGATGAAGCCAACGCCCGCCTGATTGCCGCAGCGCCGGAACTGCTGGAAGCGTGCTATCGCCTGGTGAATTGCCCAGACATGAACCTAGACGAACTGGGCACCGAATCGCTTGAGGCACTGGACGATGCCATGTCCGCCATCGCCAAGGCGGTAGGCGGTGAAGACTGATAAGTGAACTCCTGCCGGCGACGGCGTATACGTTACCAGCGGCAATCATCCGCGAACAATCACACAATCAAAGGAACCGTAAAATGATGGTTTGGCACGTAATGCAAGATGTGAAGCCTGGGCACATTACCAGCTATAAAACAGGATGCACCTGGGTTGAGTCGCACGACACGGAAGACGATGCGTATCGTAGGGCAGAACGAATGAACGAATGCTGCGGATTGGAGTTTGGGGTGGAATATAAGGTTGTCGGACCGGTGGATGAGGAAATTGAGTTCCCGGGGTATGAGTGAACGTTTAGCGGTTTGTCGCTATACATCAACCCTCCACAAAGGTTAAGGCGGTGCGTGAATGACAAATGGTCAACCGATTATTCGTGCTTGGGCTTACTCACGAGTCAGCTCTGAGCGGCAGTACCAGTCCCACCTGAGCATCGAGAATCAAGCCGTCGAGTGCAAACGGTACTACGAGTACCGCCTGGCACCGCACGGCGTAATACTTGGCGATGGCAGCGGCAGACCTGAAGGGTTCATGTTCGGTGATGACCGCGCCGTCAGTGCGAAAATACCGACGCTAAGACGCCCGGCTGCCGTCGAGTTGGACAAGCGGCTGACTCCCGGAACGCACATCATCTTCCCCAAGATCGACCGTGCATGGCGTTCGATGCGAGACGCGGTGGCGGTGATCGACCGATGGCGTGACCGTGGCTGCCATATCCACTTTGCGAGCGAGAACATCTGCGAATCGAACGACCCAAAGTGGCGCAGCCCGTTCGCCAAGATGATGATCTACATGATGACGATCTGTGCTGAAATGGAACGAGAACGGATGAGCGAGCGGCAGCGTGACGCCTACGCCGCACGCAGGGCACGCATTGCAGCCGGGCTGCCGGGGACTCCCGGCAATAAACCACCGCTTGGAATGAAGCGAAGGAATAATTCCTGGGTTCCGAACGACGTTGAATGTGCCGCACTGGAACTGATCATGCACCTCCGAGAAGTGCAAAAGTTGTCGAGAAACAAGGTCGCAATGCTCTGCTGGAACCACGTGAAGCTACGCAATGGCACGTTCGGACGGTCCAGCAACATTGACACGTACTACATCCCGAAGGCTCGGGCGCTTGGTCTACAACCCAGCCTGCGGTACTGGAAGATGGCCAAGAAGGTGCCGAAGTCGCAGCAGCCGCTGATCGACCAAGCCGAGCAGACAAGCCATTGACACCGCTCCCAGCGGAGGCTAGGATGTTTGGCATGGCACAACTAAACGAATACCAGACGCCCGCGGAATACGCCCGGTCCGTCGGGGTTTCTCGGCAATTGGTGTATGTGTGGATCGCTAACGGGCGACTGCGATGCAGCCGTGTTTTAGGCAGGCTTGGAATCAAGCGAGGCACACAGAGGCCGAAACCGATACTGAGCAGTCGCGGCAAGTCGTTTGGCGGCAAGAATGCGTGACCACTTCGAGATTTCTTTTGTAGATGGTATTGACATAGTTACACAGGTTGTTACTGTAGCGGTAGACGCGGACGAGTGAGCCGCAACCTGGCGAGGTGAAACGCATTGGGAGAATGACAGATGACAGAGCTACACTTGAGCGGCGGAGACTTGGGCTGCGGAACGATGCGAGTCAGATGCAACTTGGCACAGGCATCGGCACCGGTGGAGGTAAACTACGACAATGGACGCGGGTGGAAAACGACGCAGTACCAATGCGCAGACACGTCGCACACCATCGACGGGCTGCGGGAGATTGCAGCCAGACTCGCCGCTAGAGAGGTCGAGATTGACGCTGACGATTTCGACTGCGATTGCGAAGAAGAGTAGGACGGCAGAGTGTACTACCAGCGGCAATCAGCCGCAAACAATCACTCAAAACATAAGGAGTTCCAATGTCGTCCACAGCCGAACAAGTCAAAGCAAGCCTGAACGCAGTCTTTGTACTCGGCGGAGCAATCCGCGAGCTAAGGCAGATTCCATCCGACCATCTGTACGCGATGGTGATGGCGTTCCTGTCGCTCGAACAATACGAGCAGGCCGTCAGCATCCTCGTCAATGCCAAGGCCATCAGACGGAAGGGCGATGTCCTCGTGTGGTGTGCCGAAGAAACCGCAGAAACTGAGTAGATATGCGTATCAGTCATCAGCGGCACTCAGCCGCGAGCCGCCGACTGGTGAAGTCGGATAGAGGAAGTGAAACATGGAACCGCTATGGTGGAACATAGAGCCAGCAGTCCAGCAAGGGCCTACCGTGATTCAGATCTACAACAACGCATGCGATCCGCCGCGATTGGAGCGTGTGATCGTTGCGACTCGGGCCGAGGCTGAGGCCAGATGTAGTCGGATCAACGATTGGCCACGCTGTCAGACACATGGCAACCACGCGACAATCCTAGGGCCGGCGGCATGATTTCGTTCTGCGTTCTCAACGAACATCCGCTTTGGCCGTTGTTCATCGAATCCCTGGTGGACCAAGGATTCACGGGCGACCAGATCAGGCACGTTTTGGAGAAACCGTGGCAGTGGACGAAGGAATTCGACGACTTCCAAGTACAGCACACAAACGAACCAAGAGGTGAGAATCACCCGCAAAAACACCAAAAACAAGGAGAAAACCCGATGATTGATTACACGATCTACCTGCATGAGGAACTCATCGAATGCGACTGCACACTGCGATATACGATCGAATCGGATGGATTGATCGAGAACCTGCGTATCGCCGTCAATACCGTCAAATTCAGCACGATCACAGGCGTGCAGGAAATGCCACTGAGCGCCGCCAGCCGTAAGGTTTGGCAGCAGGCACTTGAATTGTGGGCAGGGTACCACAGCAAAGAGGTCGAAGACTACATCCGCCAAAATGAAAGGGCAGCACGATGAACGACCTCACGTTAATCCTCGAAGACGGGGTGATGGACCCAATGAACGGCGAGATCCTGCCCCTCACAACGAACGACCAGT